>Ga0214919_10000026_pt1 | contig 212933 bp, 181 predicted proteins | sample LL1503_MetaG_FD_177994 | JGI IMG/M metagenome (GOLD analysis project Ga0214919, IMG submission 177994) | Freshwater microbial communities from Lake Lanier, Atlanta, Georgia, United States - LL-1503 | ecosystem: Environmental > Aquatic > Freshwater > Lake | place: USA: Georgia | collected... | reverse complement strand
AGTAAATTTTTTAAAATCCCGTATCACATTTTGCAATTCTCCATCAAATGCTGTAACTATTAAATGAATATGGCTTGTCATGTATACATAAGCATGAACACTCAGTCCTTTTTCTTTAATACAGTAATTTAACGATTCGTCTAAGATATTACAATATACTGGTCTTGTAAATAAGTCAACCCAATCTACAACTGTTACAGTTATAAACGTTGGTACAGTACTATCAATAACTTTGTACTTTTCAGACATCGTTTTTCTATCAAATATAATATTTTTAAGAAAATAATGGCATAAAAAAACAGAAGCTTTATTATTGCTTCTGTTTTAGTTAAACGCGTTGCAAACGCTATAATTTGTTTTCAAAAGTAAGTAGGTACTCGCCGAAGGCAAGCACCAGAGTTGTGGACAAACGAGCGCTAGAGGAAGTTAAACAACTTGTATAATTAAAAAGCCCTTACTCCACGAACAGATATTATGGCGGTCGTTTCAATGGCGTAGCCGTTCCCAACTCCGTATCCGTTAAAATTGGAAAAGGCGACAAAGATCGGCGCGTCACTTCTATTACTCCAATAACTATCGCTAAAAGTAAAATTATCTCGCTGAGCATACATGTTCCCTAACTCACCCTCGGTAGGTAATCTCCAATCCGTGAATGCTTGTCCAGCCACACTATGATTTGCTGGGTCATCAATAACACTTTTGGCGTTAAACCAATTACTCAATCCTTGATCCTGCGTTTCAGCCACAAGACCGTGTTGTCCATATGGATCAACATAGAAAACATACCCCCCTAACTCTGGATGCAATCCTATAGTAACTGGTGGTGACAATGAAGAAATGATCTGGTCATTAATAGTATTAATAAGGCCTGACTGAGCGGTTATTTGAGCCTGCATAGCAGTAATGGTAGCAGTTTGAGTGGTGATTTGAGTCTGCATGACATTAGTCCCTGCTTGAGCGTCGACATCCTTTTGCATATTTAACCAATAGGCATTGGTGCCGTTAGTAGGAGTAATTAATATTTTAAACATGACATCATCTACATTTGCTGAACCGCAACACATTGCATTTACACTACCATTAGAATAATTACTATTAGTACCAAAACTTGCCATCATCATATTCATAACATGAAATTTAAATGTTTGCCCTGATGTTACATTAATATTGCTAACTGGCAAATTCATCCACTCAGGGGAACCCATATTAACAAAATTAATCATATTATTCGCACCACCTAGATTACTTCCAGAACTATCTGTAAAGTCAACATTCAAATCTGCAGAAGGCCCACCTGATTTAACAAAAAATTGAATCTGCGTAATTATTCCTGTTGTAGGAGCAATGAATGTTTGTTCGAAATCCATTAATTCATCAGTAAACGTACCTGTAAAAGAATCATTTATTACATCACTAACAACTCCAGAAAACAATTGCAATTTTCGAGTGTCGGTATTGTACACCACCATTCCTTCTTCAACATCAGTCAAACTATTAATTTGCGATTGATTCAATTTTGTAGGTAAAAAAGGTTTGTTTTCAACTCTAAGTCCCTCAGAGAATGTTTTTGCCCCTGCAAAGGTTTGCATACCTGTAGTTATACCGTTAGCCGCATATAACGCATACGGCACGCTCAACAATTCTTTGGTGGCGCTCAAGGTATAATTTATCCCTCCGGCAGGGTCGATTTCTGATTTGATGTAATGCGCGCCATTGCCCCAAACGATGTCAGCAAAAACACCTTCAGTAGGAGTTCCTCCACCCGCTTCTAGGGTAAAAAGTCCGTTGGCATTGGTAGTCACCGTGTGGGTTTCGCTATACACGGCGGCTCCTGAGAGTGAGCCTTCTAATATGCTGATGCGCACTCCTACGGTCTGGTTGGCCAAGAGCACATTGGCGCTATTGCGCACTACTGATTGGTAGGTCATTTTTTGGGGCGCCTGAGCAAAAATAAGCAGGCTTTGCAGCAGTACTAAAAATAAAATGGATTTTTTCATAGGTATTGTGTTAAAGGATTATTAGTATGGTTTAGTTAGTAATATTGTTATTGCTTGATTAGTTTAAGGGTTTTACTGTTGGCATCTTGAGTCACTTTAACATGGTAAATCCCCGATGAGTAGCCTGCCCCGATTTGAACGGTATTCGATTCCAGTTGACGTTGTTCAATCAAGCGACCCAACACGTCATACACCCGAATGCCTGATGATTTTCCTTTGTCGGAAGACAGCAGCTCTAGGGTAAATTGCGAAGCCGAAGGATTGGGATACGCCACAACATCAAATACTGATGTTGCGATTGTAGGACTCATGATCTTGGCTACCGTAGCGCAGTCTTTGTAATACACCGCGAGGGCTGGACTAAAAACGGAAACCCCACAACTGTTGGTGAATTTCGCCCTGTAATAGTTGGCTCCCGTGGCTCTTGACGTTGAACTTATAGCATACAAAGTCTCGGTTGCCAAATCGATATCGTTAAATCCTAAAGGGTTTGAGGTCGTAGACCATTGCCATTGAATAGCCCCATTGTAGCCTGCCGTCACCGTGAGTATCTTTCTGTTGTCAGTACAAGCCAATGCTTTTGCCAAGGTAGCACCAGTGTTAGTCCCGGCAATTGTATTCCCCGTAATTCCCTTAGATAGCGGGGCAGCGATAACACTTACTACAATAGGATCGCTGTGTGCCACAGTACAATTATCTGTTACCGATTTTCCGATATAGGTCGTGGCTCTAAACCAAGTGGTTGCGCTAAGCGCCGCCGTGGTCAAGGTGGTCGTTTTACTAAGGGCAGAAGTCCAAGTGATACCACCATTAGTAGATTTTTCCCAAAGGATAGAACCATAATTTCCTGTGCCCAACTGCAAGGTCGTTGCAGTCCCTTTACAGATTGAGGTAACCTCCGCGCTTACACTGCCTACGGTGGCGGTGCTGCCTATTTCAAATTTTATAGGATTGGACAAAGCCGATGCGCACATCCCGCTAGTGACTTGGGCTTTGTACCAAGTGTTTTGAGTAAGCCCCGTTACGGTTAGGCTCGCTGCATTGGCTGAAGTTATTGCAGCATAATCCGTTCCATTGGTGGATGACAACCATTGTATTTTTCCAGTATATCCCGAGAGTTTTACGGCTCCTCCACTACCCGAGCAGATGATTCCGCCTCCGGTCACGGTTCCTCCAACAGAAGTTGGGTTGACCATAATGGTTTTGGTAGCACTGTAAGCGGTGGTACAAGTGCCACTGGTTATTTTGGCTCTTATATAAAACTTGCTTCCTGGGGTGTTGGTCACATTGGTCTTGGTATAAACAAGTCCTGTTGCCCCTTCAACGGTTGACCAGGTTTGAGGAGTGGTGTTCGATGCCGACAGGGGCGCATCTGTGGTATATTCCCACAGGATTGCGTCACCCACAATGGCCGCCGAGCTAAAGGTAATATCCCCGTTCAAACAAACCGAAGTCGCCGAAAGGATAATCGTTCCGGCCTTGGCAACCGGGTTGACAATGACCGCAACGGGAGTTCTTATACTTACAACATTGCCCGTAGTCTGGGTGTAATAATAGGTCGCTGTTTTTAAGGCTGCCGTTGTGGCTAGGGCTAGGCCTCCCGTTGCTGCGGTGTACCATTTGATGGTTGTTCCTGCAGCAACAAGGGCTAAGACTTTCGCACCCGAACAAAAGGCTTGGGAATCGGTTTGCTGTACGCCTTCCTGCATCGAAAGATTTGCGTTTTTCTCAAACCCGTACGCAACTTGCCCAACGCTAAAAGCAAAACTGCCCGAGGCCGAGGCCCCATCGCCTCCCGCTGAGGAAACCGCTGAGGGCGGCGATTTCACAAAAAGGTGTAATATAGATTCTTTCTGAATATAGTAATCCGCTAGGGTGCGTGAATCTTCCAATTCCTTACCCGCGAAAATGAGTCGCTGTAAATCTGGAGAAATCCCTTCCCTATCTTGGATCTTTTGTTTGACATTCTCAACGCTATCAGAACCCTCCACATCCAAAGTGATGGTTTTACCGGTTAGGGTTTTAACAAATATTTGCATTCCCTGAGCCTGCGCAATCGATGCAAACTCCAGAATTAAAAATACGACGAGTCCTAGTGTAATTTTTTTCATAGTTGGTTTGGTTTTATAAAGGGTATTTATAGGCTATAATTTACTTGTACTATAATTTGGGATTAGAAAATGTCAGATTTTTTTTAAAAATTTTAACAAACATAGCCTTTTAATGGTTTGAAAATACATTTAACAAATAAGTTTTTCAACAACAACAACAACAACAACAACAACAACAACAACAACAACAACAACAACAACAACAACAACAACAACAACAACAACATAAGCCACTACTAATGAGTTTTTTAGCAGGTACCAGTCAGGAAAGTTGTTGTGACTTAATTATTTATTATTCCAATCAAACCACTTACAAATAATTGGGTCAGGGCTCAAATACTAAAAAATAAGAAATGGGTTGGAGGTCAGGCGACCCTTTTTCTTTAAATATGTAATAGTAGTTTAGTATTCAACCACCAGAACCTTATTTTCCCTGGAATTTAGTTGTAAAACAAATAAGGTAACGCATAAAAAAAACCGCCTCAGTTGTGAGACGGATTCTTAACCAAAGGAAAATCAAAAATTCCAGCACTCTTAAATAGTGAGTGAGGATATTGTAATTATCCTATTTTTTTCATTGCTGTCATTGATTCTCTCAACCAAGCCCCAATTTCTTCTACAGCATGGTTTCTGATGATGCTGTTAACTTCGATTAATTGTTTATTGTCAACTCCATTACCGTTACCAAAAGGACGTCCAACTAAATTACTTGGTGCATTTTTAACATATTCAGCAATTAAAGGTTTACAAGCATGATCAAACAAATAGCACCCGTATTCAGCCGTGTCAGAAATAACACGGTTCATTTCGAATAATTTTTTTCTTGCAATAGTGTTAGCAATAAGTGGTGTTTCGTGTAATGATTCATAGTATGCAGATTCTTCGATAATTCCAGAATCGGTCATGGCTTCAAAAGCCAATTCAACACCCGCTTTTACCATAGCGACCATCAATACTCCATTGTCAAAATATTCTTGCTCCGCAATTTCAATATTTCCTGCTGGTGTTTTTTCAAAATTAGTATCGCCAGTAGCCGCTCTCCAAGACAATAAGTTTTTATCGTCATTGGCCCAATCTTCCATCATTGTTTTAGAAAAGTGACCAGAGATAATATCATCCATGTGTTTTTGGAATAAAGGACGCATAATGTCTTTTAACTCTTCTGAAACATTGAAAGCTACAATTTTAGCCGGATTAGACAATCGATCCATCATATTGGTAATTCCACCATGTTTCAAGGCCTCGGTAATTGTTTCCCATCCGTATTGAATTAATTTTGAAGCATATCCTGCATCAACTCCTTCGGCAACCATTTTGTCAAAACATAAGATAGAACCTGTTTGCAACAAACCACAAAGAATCGTCTGCTCTCCCATTAAATCTGATTTTACTTCCGCTACGAAGGAAGAACGCAATACTCCCGCTCTGTGACCGCCAGTGGCGACTGCATAGGCTTTTGCTTGTGCAAAACCCTCTCCGTTTGGATCGTTTTCTGGGTGAACCGCAATCAATGTTGGCACACCAAAACCTCTTTTGTATTCTTCACGAACTTCAGATCCTGGACATTTTGGAGCACACATAATAACTGTGATATCTTTACGAATTTGCATTCCTTCTTCCACAATATTAAAACCGTGAGAATACGCCAATGTTGAACCTTTTTTCATCAAAGGCATAATAGCGGTAACTACGGCCGTGTGCTGTTTGTCTGGCGTAAGGTTACAAACCAAATCAGCTGTAGGAATTAATTCCTCATAAGTTCCCACTTTGAAACCATTGTCGGCAGCGTTCATAAAAGAAGCTCTTTTTTGGGCTATCGCTTCGCCACGCAAAGCATACGATATATCTAAACCGGAGTCTCTCATGTTTAACCCTTGGTTTAACCCTTGAGCACCGCAACCTACGATAACTACTTTTTTTCCTGCCAAAGCAGAAATTCCATCGCCAAATTCGGATTGATCCATGAATTCGCAAACGCCTAATTGTTCTAATTGTAATCTAAGTGGTAATGAATTGAAATAATTTGCCATTGTTTAATATTTAATTTATGATTTTAATTCTTCTAATAAAGTTGATATTTCCATTTTTTCTTTTGAAACAGATATTCTTCCGGAACGCACAAACTGCATGATTCCAAAAGGTTTTAATTTGTTGTATAAGTCATTTATTTCAGATCGTTTTCCCGATTTTGAAATCACGAAAAAGTCTCTGGATACCGTCACTATTTCGGAGTGGCTTTCCTTGATGATGTTTTGTATTTGTCTTTCGTCAAACAACAAACTGGATTCAATTTTAAAAATAGCGCTTTCAAGAAATATCGTTTCCTCATCAATGTGGTAAAACGCTTTGATGACTTCGATTTGTTTTTCGATTTGTCCTACAATGTTATGCACCCATTTTTCGGTGGTGTTGACCACAATTATAAAACGAGAAACGTTTTCAATTTCCGATTCGGACACATTTAAGCTTAATATATTGATGTGGCGTTTCAAGAATATACCTGATATTCTATTCAATAAACCAACATTGTTTTCTGAATAAACAGAAATAGTGAATATTTTATTTTCCATTTTAATTTTTTGTTTAAAGTTTCTTTTGTTTAAAGTTTCAAGTTACTCAACCTGAAACTTTAAACTTTAAACTTTTTATGATAATCTGATGTCCGCAACCGAAGCTCCTGTTGGAATCATTGGGAATACGTTGTTTTCTTTTTCAACCATAACTTCTAGGAAATAAGAATCTTTTGAAGCCATCATTTCAGCAACGGCAGCATCTAAATCCTCTCTTTTAGTTACTTTTTTAGATTTAATATGATATCCTTCGGCAATAGCCACAAAATTTGGATTTATCATTTTGGTGGACGCGTAACGGAAGTCAAAAAACAATTCTTGCCATTGGCGAACCATTCCTAAAAATTCATTGTTCAAAACTACAATTTTCACGGGAACTTGTGTTTGAAAAATTGTCCCTAATTCTTGTATGTTCATTTGAAAACCTCCATCGCCTATAATCGCTACTACTTCACGATCCGGCCTTCCCATTTTGGCACCAATAGCGGCGGGAAGTGCAAACCCCATAGTTCCCAAACCACCCGAGGTAACGTTACTTTTAGTTGAATTAAATTTGGCATAACGACACGCAAACATTTGATGTTGTCCAACATCCGAAACCATGATTGCATTCCCTTTCGAGTGTTTGTTAATCATTTCTATGGTCTCCCCCATCGAAATTCCCTTGTCATTTGTAGGAGCTAGTTCTTCGTTTATAACCGCTTCAAGTTCTATTTTATATTTTTCTTTAAACTCGTTGTGCCAAGAATCGTGTGATTTTTTGTCGATCAACGGAATCAAAGCCGTCAAGGCCTCTTTAACATCAGCCAAAACAGCCACGGTTGTTTTAACGTTTTTATCTATTTCGGCAGAGTCAATTTCAAAATGGATGACTTTAGCTTGTTTGGCATAAGTGGCCAAATTCCCGGTAACCCTATCGTCAAAACGCATTCCAAGTGCAATCAACACATCACATTCATTGGTTAATACATTGGGACCATAATTGCCGTGCATTCCTAGCATTCCTACATTTAATGGATGGTCTGTTGGCATTGCCGACAATCCTAAAATAGTCCAAGCGGCTGGAATTCCTGATTTCTCCACAAACGCTTTTAATTCCGCTTCCGCCTCGCTTAAAATAATACCTTGGCCATAAATGATATATGGTTTTTTTGCAGAATTAATTAAAGCAGCGGCTTCAGCAACTTTATCTAAATTTAAATTTGGTCTAGGATTGTAGCTTCTAATCTTAGTACATTTTTTATAACTAAAATCCAATTCATCAAATTGGGCGTTTTTTGTAATATCAATCAAAACTGGGCCAGGTCTACCTGATTTTGCAATGTAAAAAGCTTTTGCCATGATTTCAGGTATTTCATGAGCTTCGGTAATTTGGTAATTCCATTTGGTTACAGGAGTAGAAATTCCTATAATATCCGTTTCTTGAAAAGCATCTGATCCTAACAAATGCTTTCCTACTTGACCCGTAATGCAAACCATTGGAGTCGAATCGATTTGAGCATCTGCAATACCGGTTACCAAATTTGTAGCTCCAGGTCCAGAGGTGGCAATGGCAACACCCACTTTACCTGTGGCTCTTGCAAAACCTTGGGCGGCATGGGCGGCACCTTGTTCGTGACGCACCAAAACGTGTTGCAATTGATCTTGAAATTTATATAATTCGTCGTAAACTGGCATAATAGCACCGCCTGGGTAGCCATAAACCAAGTCTACGCCTTCGGCCAATAAGCACCTAATAACGGCTTCTGCGCCAGATATTTTATTATTTTCCATTTTTTATTATTTTTCCTCCCCCCTTACCCTCTCCATAGGAGCGGGAGTTTTAACTCGTATAGGAGAGTTCTATTTATTATTTTTAAACTGTGATCTGCTATCTGAAATCTGAATACTACTTATCGGTAACACATCCTGTCGATGCGCTTGATACCGATCTTGCATATTTCAATAAAACTCCTTTTTGCGCTTTCAAAGCAGGTTGAACCCAAGCTGCCTTTCTTTTAGCGAATTCCGCATCTGAAATTTTTAAATTGATGGTGTTTTTTACCGCATCAATAGTAATTAAATCCCCATTTTCAACTAGAGCAATACCACCACCGTCATAAGCTTCAGGAGTAATGTGTCCTACCACAAAACCATGTGAACCTCCAGAAAATCTTCCGTCAGTAATCAAGGCGACAGTACTCCCCAAACCAGCTCCCATAATGGCCGAAGTTGGTTTTAGCATTTCGGGCATTCCGGGTCCTCCTTTTGGTCCGCAATAGCGGATGACGACGACATCTCCAGGTTTTACCAATCCACTTTGAATCCCAGGAATAACAGTAAATTCACTCTCAAAAACTACGGCAGTTCCTTCAAAATATTCGCCTTCATTTCCACTTATTTTGGCCACACAACCTTCTGAGGCTAAGTTTCCGTACAAAATTTGGATATTCCCCGTGGCTTTAAGTGCTTTTTGTATTTCATGGATTACTTCTTGTCCATCATTCAAATCGGGCAAAGTAGCCAAATTTTCGGCCAAGGTTTTTCCGGTTACCGTTAAGCATTCCCCGTGAAGATACCCTTCTTTCAATAAATATTTCATAACTGCAGGAACTCCGCCAACAGCGTGTAAATCTTCCATCATGTATTTACCGCTTGGTTTCAAATCAGCAAGTACTGGTGTTTTATCACTGATAGCCTGAAAATCTTCCAGGGTAATTTCTATATCCACCGAATGCGCCATGGCAATTAAATGCATCACCGCGTTGGTCGAACCGCCTAAAACCGCTACCAAAGTAATGGCATTTTCAAAAGCTTCGCGAGTCATAATGTCTCTAGGCTTGATGTCTTTTTCTAATAATATTCGGATGGCTTTTCCAGCATCGTCACATTCTTTCTTTTTATCCTCGCTTAGAGCAGGATTCGAAGAGCTATAGGGTAAACTCATGCCTAAAGCTTCAATGGCCGAAGCCATAGTGTTTGCCGTATACATACCGCCACAAGCCCCGGCACCGGGACAAGCATTTTGTATCACCCCTTTGAAATCTTCAGGAGTTATGGTATTGTTGAATTTTTTTCCCAAAGCCTCAAAAGCAGAAACGATATTCAAAGATTCCCCTTTCCATTTTCCAGAATGAATAGTACCTCCGTACACCATAATGGCTGGGCGATTTACCCTTCCCATCGCGATTAGGGCTCCAGGCATATTTTTGTCACAACCTGGAATAGCAATCAAGCCATCATACCATTGCGCTCCCATAACCGTTTCGATAGAATCGGCGATGACATCACGAGAGACCAATGAGAAACGCATACCATCCGTACCGTTCGAAATTCCGTCGCTCACGCCAATGGTATTAAAAATCAATCCCACTAAATCAGCATTCCAAACCCCTTTTTTGACGTCCTTGGCCAAATCATTCAAGTGCATGTTGCAAGTATTTCCTTCATACCCCATGCTCACAATTCCTACTTGCGCCTTTTTCAAATCTTCCTCTGTCAAACCAATACCATATAGCATCGCTTGCGCTGCAGGTTGAGTTTGGTCTTGAGTAATAGTCTTGCTAAACTTATTTAATTCCATTGTATTATTTTATTTTTTTATTTGTTTAAATTTTTAGGTTTCAAATTGGGCAATTTGAAACTAAAAAACTTGAAATTATTTTTTATACTATTGTTGATTGTCCTATTTGCACAAAATCTTTTTTGAAATACAGGTCCCCTTCGTTCAGGATGTAGTTGACCACAAAATCTCCAACTTCATTGGTTCCAAATTGAGAATCTACTTTTAAATCCAGCGTGACGACATTACTGATTATAGCTTTTTCTACTGCATCAATCACTTTTTTAGATTCTGTTGTCAGTCCAAAATGCTCCAGTAGCAAGGCTGCCGAAAGTATCGATGCTATGGGATTGGCAATGTTTTTTCCCTTTGCCTCAGGATACGAACCGTGAATGGGTTCAAAAAGCGAATACTTCTCCCCTATTGATGCCGAAGACATCAATCCTTTAGAACCCGAAATTACGCTAGCTTCATCGGACAAAATATCGCCAAATAGATTGTCAGTTAATAAAATATCAAACTGTCTTGGATTCAATATTATTTGCATGGCGGCGTTGTCTACAAACAAACATTCTAAAGTCACCTCTGGATATTCCGCGGCAATTTCCGTAACCACTTTTCGCCACAAGCGAGAGGTTTCCATCACATTGGCTTTGTCTACCAAAGTAACTTTGTTGCGTCTGGTTTGTGCAGCTTGAAATGCCAAGTGAGCGATTTTTGAAATTTCGTCTTTATGGTATTCACACAAATCCGATGCATAAGTACCTTCGTCATTGGCCTTTTTTTCTCCAAAATACATTCCACCGTTCAATTCTCTGTATACTATAAAATCAGTTCCTTTCAAGACCTCCTTCTTTATAGGAGAAGAATCCATTAACTTAGGATACGCTTTTATAGGTCTAATGTTGGCAAACAAACCCAATTCTTTTCGGAGTTTTAGTAATCCTTGTTCCGGACGTACTTTGGCATAGGGATCATTATCGTATTTTGGATCGCCAATAGCTCCAAACAATATCGAATCCGTATTGCGACACAAATTCAAGGTTTGATCCGGCAGCGGCTTGCCTGTTTTTTCAATGGCAATGGCACCAATGTAGGCGTCTTCAAAAATAAATTCGTGATTGTAAACCACACTAATAGCGTACAAAGCTTTCTTAGCTTGCAGAGTAACCTCTGGACCTATGCCATCTCCCGAAAGTACTGCTATTTTTAAATTCATTTTGTTTAAACTGTTTGTGACTTGTTCAATTTATAAAAACCGAGTATTAATTATTAGATTAAGTCGCTTTCTATTTTGCAGGCTTCAATAATTTGATGGATATCGTTATCCAAAACTTCTTTTTTGATGTCGGCAAATTTTAAAAACTCAATATACACAATATCCAACTGGACTTTGGTTAAATTATAACCTACTTTTTTAGCTCTGTAAGCCAAAGCAGCTCTACCACTTCTGGCAGTAAGTATTATCGAGGATTCGTTAACACCTACATCTAAGGGATCCATAATTTCATAGGTTTCCCTATTTTTAATAACCCCATCTTGGTGAATACCTGAACTGTGCGCAAAGGCATTAGCACCCACAATTGCTTTGTTGGGTTGCACCATCATTCCCATGCTATCCGAAACCAACCGACTCATTTCGTTCAATTGTTTGGTTTTTACATCGGTGTATAAATTCAAATAAGGGTGTTGTTTGAAAATCATCACCACTTCTTCAAGTGCTGTGTTTCCTGCTCTCTCCCCTATCCCGTTTATAGTACATTCTATTTGACGGGCACCATTCATTGCTCCAGCAATCGAGTTGGCGGTGGCCATCCCTAAATCATTATGACAATGGCAAGAAATGGTTACATTTTCAATCCCTTTTACGTTTTCTTTTAAATACTTTATTTTTTCACCATATTCGCTTGGCAAGCAATATCCTGTGGTGTCTGGTATGTTGAGTACTGTCGCCCCCGATTTTATGACCTCTTCGCAGACTCGTGCCAAAAAAGCATTATCGGTTCTACCAGCATCTTCGGCATAAAATTCTACATCCTCAACGAAGGTCTTCGCATACGAAACAGCATATTTGGCTCGGGCAATAATATCTTCTGGTGTTGTATTTAATTTATATCTAATATGAGAATCTGAAGTACCTATACCTGTGTGTATTCTTGGCCTTACCGCATTTTTAAGTGCAGCAGCGGCTACATCAATATCATTTTTTACAGCTCTAGTTAAACCACAAACGGCGGCGTTTTTTACAATTTTACTTATTTCTGAAACCGACAAAAAATCACCTGGACTTGAAACAGGAAAACCAGCTTCAATAATATCTACCCCCATTTCGTCTATCCTGGCGGCTATAACAAGCTTTTGCTGAGTGTCTAATTTACATCCTGGGACTTGTTCACCATCTCTTAAAGTGGTATCAAAAATTTGGACTTTCTCTCTGTTCATTTTAAAATATTTAATGTAATTTCACACCTTCAAACAAAAATATATTTTATTACGATACCATAAAATTAATTTTTGTCGATTATACTGTTTATAAAGCCAATAAAAACTTTTTAAACCCTTATTTAATAGTACGTTACATCATTATATATTACAATGGCTAACCATCAAAAAGATTCACTATTTGTACTGATAAAATCCCTTTCAAAATCTGAAAAAAGACAATTCAAGATTTTTGCCAGTCGACTGGAAACGAGTTCTAATACAAAGTTTATCGAATTGTTCAACATTTTGGACAAATCCGAGGGTTACGACGAGAAAATTATCTTGAAAAGTGGCGTTATCAAGAAAGTACAATTGTCCAATCTAAAGTCGTACTTGTACAAACAAATTTTGGTAAGCATCCGATTGAATATTCCCAGCCAAAACATCCGATACCAATTGCGGGAACAAATTGATTTTGCCACCATTTTATACAACAAGGGCTTGTACAAGCAAAGTTTGAAAATCTTGGACAAGACCAAGTTACAAGCAATGGAAAACGATGAGAATTACATAGCTTACGAAATTGTTGAATTCGAAAAATTAATTGAATCACAATACATCACCCGAAGTATTCAGGGTCGAGCTGATGAATTAGTAATTCAGGCCAAGGAGTTGAATTACAAAAACACCATTTCGAGTAAATTATCCAATCTTTCGTTGCAATTGTATGGCATTATGCTGAAAACGGGCTATGTAAAAAGTGATGAAGAACAAAAATATATCGACGATTATTTCAATAAACATACCGCTAGACTTAATGAAACCAAATTTGGTTTTCGTGAAAAATATTGGTATTACAATGCCTATTTGTGGCGTAGTTTTTTAGTCCAAGATTTTTTGTCATGCTATAAATATGCGCATAAATGGGTTACTCTTTTTTATGATAATAAAAACATGATTTACCTCAATCCTGTTTTTTTCTTGAAAGGAAACCATTACTTATTGGAGTCATTGTTTATGTTGAAGTACAAGTCCAATTTCAAGAAATACCTGGAATTGCTGGAAGACACCATCAACGATCCCCAGTTTCCGGTCAATGATAATATTATTTCTTTGTCTTTCTTGTATTTGTATAATAATAAATTGAATTATCATATTCTTGAAGGAACCTTTACAGAGAGTGAATATCTAGTTCCAGAAATTCTAAACAAAATTAAATTGCATAGTGATCACCTTGATGAACATCATGAAATGTTATTTTATTATAAAATAGCTTCCATTTATTTTGGAGTTGAAAAATATACAGAATCGATATTCTATCTCGAAAAAATCATCAACAACAAGAACCTTTATGTTCGCGAAGATTTGGCTTGTTTTGCTCGGCTACTTTGTTTGATTGCGCATTACGAATCCGGTAAAGATTTCAATTTAGAAAATCAGCTGAAAAGCACCTATACTTTTTTAATAAAAATGAATGATTTGCATGAAGTGCAAAAGGAAATTATTCGCTTTCTAAAAAAATTAAATTCGATTTATCCAAGCGATATCAAAAAGGAATTTATTAAAGTGAAGGAGCGATTTGTAGAATTAGAAAAAAACAAATACGAAAAACGAGCCTTTTTATATCTCGACATTATTTCGTGGCTGGAAAGCAAAATCGAAAACCGAAAAATCAGCGATATCATTAAGGAAAAAGCCAAGTTGAATAACCGGTAAAATAGGTTTTATCTGCATCCCAATATAAAAAAATGGATTTACACGACCAACTAAAAAACTTTTTTCCTAATCACGAGCCTGCTCCTGAGGAAACGATAGTGACTCCAACACATGTGCTTTATATTCAAGCGGAGCCGATGATTTGTAAATTCGAAAAGCGCAAAGGAAAAGCAACCACCATAATCGAGGGTTATGAAGGAACGGACGCCGATTTTAAATTGTTGGCTAAAGAAATCAAAACCAAGTTGAGCGTTGGCGGAACTTTCAAAGACGATGCCATCATTATTCAAGGCGATTATCGCGATAAAATCATGACGCTTTTAAAAGAAAAAGGCTTCAAAGTAAAACGGGTGGGCGGGTAAAAGAAGTTTAGCGGTTGCGGTTTTGCAAAAGTTTTTTTTCGATATCTAGAATCCAATTCCCTAGTATTTTAACTTACCAATCAATTTCAGTCTTGCCTTTTGCTTTCAGATAGGCATTGGATTGGCTAAAATGTTTTTTGCCAAACCATTTTCCCTGATTGGCGCTCATGGGCGAGGGATGTCCGGATTCTAAAACAAGATGTTTGGTTCTATTAATTTTAGCACCTTTCTTTTGGGCAAAACTGCCCCAAAGCAAGAAAACAATATGCTCTTTTTCGTCTGAAATTTTCTGGATAACGGCATCGGTGAAAATATTCCATTTTAAGTGTTTGTGACTATTGGGACTGTCTTTTCGAACCGAAAGTGAAGCATTCAAAAGTAAAACGCCTTGCGCTGCCCAATGTCTTAAGTTGCCAGATGTAGGTAAAAAAACAGTTCCTAAATCATCATTCAATTCCCTAAAAATATTGCGCAACGAAGGCGGAATTCGAACGCCGTCATTCACCGAAAAACACAAACCGTTGGCTTCACCAACTCCATGATACGGGTCTTGACCGATAATCACCACCTTTAAATTTTCGAACGGACAATGGTCGAAAGCCGCAAAAAGTAATTCCTTTGGTGGGAAACAATTGTGGTTTTGGTATTCCTCATCGACCGCTTGCATCAAATCCCTGAAATACGGTTTTTGGGTTTCGTCCGCTAAAAAATGCTGCCAGGAAGGATGAAATTTGGGATGCATATAAATATTTTATTGAGCAAAGTTCGTAAAGTTTTTGCAAACTACGCCAAGAAAATGGTTTTTGACTTTTTACTTCGCTCCGCAAAGTCTCCGACTTTGAGGTAGGGTCTTTCGGTTTTTAACCGATTTAATTTTGTGCTATTTAATTTTTTTAAGTCAAAGACTGACAAACACATCCTCAAAGTCGGAGACTTTGCGGAGCGGTTGCATAAATATATTTTACCAAACAATTCGTAAAATTTTCGCAAACTACGCCAAGAAAATAGTTTTTGACTTTTTACTTTGTAACTTTGGACTTTTGACACGAAAATGATATCCATTACCGAAAAAACATTACAAGACCTACAATTCCCCACCGTTCTGGAAACGATTTCGGCGATTTGCAATACCGACATTGGCAAGCAAAAAGCACTGGAAATTGAACCCTTCAAAGACAAGGAAACCTTGATGAAGGCACTGATGCAAACGACCGAATACGTTTCTTCTTTCCAAAATAACAATGCTATTCCCAACCATGGATTTGATGCCATTACCTATGAAATCAAGTTCTTAGCCATAGAAGACAGTTTTCTGGAAGTGGGCAGTTTCCGGAAAATCGCCACCCTATCCGAAACCACGAATTTTCTTTTGAATTATCTGAAGAAGTTTGAGGATTATTACCCTTATTTGAATGCAAAAGCTTCCGAACTGCAAATCACCAAGGAACTCATCCTCCTGATTGATGCCGTGGTCGATAAATACGGAGAGATCAAAGACAACGCCTCTCTCGATTTATTGAATATTAGAAGAGAAATGAACACCGTTCGCGGCAAAGTGAACCAGAGTTTTGGTGTGGCTTTGACCCAATACAATTCACTAGGCTATCTAGACGACATCAGGGAAAGTTTTGTACAAAACCGCAGGGTTTTGGCCGTGTTGGCTATGTACCGCCGCAAGGTGAAAGGTTCTATTCTGGGTAGTTCCAAGACCGGAAGCATCGCCTATATCGAACCCGAAATGACCCTGAAATATTCCCGTGAACTGAGCAATTTAGAATACGAGGAAAAAGAGGAAATCACCCGAATCCTCAAGCAATTGTCCAACCAAATTCGGCCGTTTTTGCCATTGCTCATCCAATACCAGGATTTTCTGAGTGACATTGATGTGATAGCCGCCAAAGCGAAATATGCCAACCGAATCAATGCCATTTTACCGACGATAACAGAAAATAGAAGATTGTATTTCCGAGATGCCTTCCACCCTATTTTATACTTGAACAACAAGCAGAAAAACGAAATCACGCATCCCCAAACTTTTGAACTGAATCAGGAAACCCGAATCATCGTGATTTCTGGGCCCAATGCCGGAGGAAAAACGATCTCTTTGAAGACTGTTGGACTGCTGCAATTGATGTTGCAATCCGGTATGTTGATTCCCGTTCACGAACGCAGCGAAACCTTTTTGTTCGACCGAATCCTGACGGATATCGGAGACAACCAGTCTATTGAAAATCATTTAAGTACCTACAGTTACCGACTTAAAAACATGAACTACTTTCTGAAGAAATGCAACAGAAAAACCATGTTCCTGATTGATGAATTTGGTACGGGTTCCGATCCTGAATTGGGTGGCGCTTTGGCAGAAATTTTCTTGGAGGAATTTTATCATCGGGAAGCTTTCGGAATCATAACCACGCATTATTCGAACCTAAAGATTCTGGCCAACGAATTACCATTTGCCATCAATGCCAACATGTTGTTCGACGAAAAAACCTTGGAACCTTTGTACAAACTAGTTTTAGGCCAGGCCGGTAGTTCCTTTACCTTTGAAGTAGCCTTGAAAAACGGAATTCCATTCAGTTTAATCAATCGGGCGAAAAAGAAAATTGAAGTGGGCAAAGTGCGTTTTGACAAAACCATTGCCACGCTCCAAAAAGAGCGCTCCAAGATGGAAAAAACCTCGCAAATACTCAAGGAAGAGGAAACAAAAGCGCGGGAAGAAGGCAAAAAAATGGAAACCATCAACGTGAAAATCAAACAAAAACTGGAAAGCTACCAGGAATTGTATGATAGCAACCAGAAAACGATTTACATTGGACAAAAGATTGAATCCATAGCCGAGCAATATTTTAATACTAAAAACAAGAAAGACCTGATTGGCGAATTTTTGAAAATCATCGAAATCGAAAACTCCAAACGCAAGAAGGCCACTCCCAAAGAATCTAAGGCGATTGTCGAAAAGAAAAAGGAAGTCATCAAGGAAATAGAAGTCAAGGTCGAGCAAATTAGGGTTGCCAAAAAGGAAAAGAAACTAAAACCCATCATCATAAAACCCAAAACGATTCTAAAAGTGGGCGACCGGGTGCGAATGTTTGACGGAAAAGCGGTAGGAAGCATTGACAACATCGAAAAAAACAAGGCAACCGTAAATTACGGCATGTTCACTTCCAAGGTAAGTTTGGATCTTTTGGAACTGGTTGAAGCGGTAAAAAAGTAAAATATGATTAACAACCTCCCTCCCAACAAAAAAATAATCCTCTTTGACGGCGTTTGCAATCTATGCGATTCTGCGGTTCAGTTTGTCATCAAACACGATACGAAAGACGCGTTTCGCTTTGTGGCATTGCAATCGGAATTGGGACAACAAATCCTGAAACACATTGGCATCAACCCAATGAATATTGACAGTATTATTCTGTATGAACCCGGAATTGCCTATTATTACAAATCTCAGGCCGCATTGGAAATTGCAAAAAGTCTTGGTGGTTTTTTCCATTTTGGGACTGCTTTCAGGATTATCCCAACTACAATCAGGAATAATCTCTATGATTATATTGCTAAAAATCGGTACAAATGGTATGGCAAAAAAGAAATTTGTTGGGTTCCAACCCAGGATTTGCAGGACAAATTTCTATGAGTTTTAACAAAAAACCCGACTCGCTGTAAACGGGTCGGGTTTGAATTTTGATAAAATTAACTGTTATCCTCTAATCAATTTTCTGTATTTCAATCGTTTTGGAGTCAAGTCGCCACCCAAACGTTTCTTTTTGTTTTCTTCATAATCAGAGAATCCACCTTCGAAATAATAGACTTCGGAGTTCCCTTCGAAAGCTAGAATATGGGTACAAATTCTGTCCAAAAACCATCTGTCGTGAGAAATCACTACGGCACAACCTGCAAAATTCTCCAAACCTTCTTCTAATGCACGAAGCGTATTGATGTCTAAATCATTCGTAGGCTCATCTAGCAAAAGTACGTTTCCTTCTTCTTTCAAGGTCATGGCAAGATGCAAACGGTTCCGTTCACCACCCGAAAGCATGGAAACTTTCTTGTTCTGCTCCCCGCCGCCAAAATTGAAACGCGATAAATAAGCACGCGAATTGACCTGACGACCTCCCATCATAATCAACTCCTGACCATCAGCGAAATTTTCCCAAATGGATTTATCTGGATTTATATTCGAATGCGCCTGATCGACATAGGCGATTTTAACGGTTTCGCCAATCAAAAATTCTCCGGCATCGGGTTTTTCTTCCCCCATAATCATTTTGAAAATGGTTGATTTACCGGCACCATTTGGCCCAATAATTCCAACTATTCCCGCTTGAGGCAATTTAAAATTCAAATTGTCGTACAATAATTTTTCTCCAAAAGCTTTTGCTACATTTTTGGCCTCAATTACATTTGTTCCCAAACGTGGACCATTTGGAATATAGATTTCCAGATTTTCATCCAGTTGTTTTTGGTCTTCGTTCAAGAGTTTGTCGTAGTTCTGCAAACGCGCTTTTTGTTTCGTTTGACGCCCTTTAGCTCCCTGACGAACCCAATCCAACTCTCTTTCCAAAGTTTTTCTGCGTTTGGAAGCCACTTTTTCTTCCTGCGCCATACGGCTTGATTTTTGATCCAACCAAGATGAATAATTTCCTTTCCAAGGAATCCCTTCCCCCCTATCTAATTCCAAAATCCAACCGGCCACATTATCCAAGAAATACCTGTCGTGGGTAACTGCAATTACGGTTCCGGCATATTGTGCTAAATGCTGCTCCAACCAAAGCACGCTCTCGGCATCCAAGTGATTCGTGGGCTCATCCAAAAGCAAAACATCAGGTTGTTGTAACAACAAGCGACATAAGGCCACCCGACGACGCTCCCCACCAGATAAATTCTTGATGGGCGTGTCTGCTTCCGGGGTACGCAAGGCATCCATGGCAATTTCTAACTTTGTATCGATTTCCCAAGCGCCCAAGGCATCAATTTTGTCCTGCAAAGCGGCTTGACGATCCATTAACTTGTCCATTTTATCGGCATCCTCATAGTTTTCAGGAAGACCGAATAAATCGTTTATGCCATTGTATTCTTCGAGAACTGCCATAGTATCGGCTACCCCTTCTCTCACAATTTCGATAACCGTTTTAGAATCGTCCAATTGTGGATCTTGTTCTAAATAGCCCACGGTATAACCCGGTTGAAAAACCACATCTCCCTGATAATTTTTATCGACTCCCGCAATAATTCTCAAAAGAGAGGATTTACCGGAACCGTTTAGACCTAGGATACCAATTTTCGCCCCATAGAAGAAACTCAAATAGATGTTTTTAAGAACAGGTTTGTCTGCTCCTGTATAGGTTTTACTCAATTTTTGCATTGAGAAAATCACTTTTTTATCGTCTGCCATTTTTGTTATTTATTATTTGATATTTTGAATTATGTATTATTTTTTAAAACTCCTCCTTTGGGGTTGGGGGGCTTATACCCTTCCCTTTAAGGAACTAAATACCCAAGCGTTCGCCAAAAATCCAACGCCAACAGCGGCGAATCCCCAGCCTGCTATATCGTCATAACGGAAAGCCCCCAATCCTATGAGCAACAGCCCCATTAGAATCATTATTAAAGTGGCCCACCCTAAGATAGTGTTTTTGTTCATTCCCATAATTGCGGTATTAGTTTTGAAAGTTGCAAATATCGATAAAAAATCAATTGCTAGGTTGTAAACGATAAAACAATTTATTGAAGTATATCATTACGATAAACCATAAAAATTTTAAAATAGACAGTTTTTAATTATTTGTTCAAAAACCTTATTTTTCAATAAAAATGAAAATTAAAATATTGATATTCATTGTTTTAATATTTAAAAATGTAATTTTCTAATTTTAATAAATTGTTACCTTAGTATTAAGGTCAATAATAATTGTTAGATAATGGATTATTATGTCAAAAAAAAATATATTTTTGTTGATATTATAAAATATTAATCTGTTATGAAGAAGTTAATTGCTACCACGATACTATTATTTACATTTTTTACAATTTCTGCTCAGGAAATAATTTCAAAGCAAAAGAAAAACGAATATAATAAATGGTCTGTCGAAGTAAACATAGGAAATAACAAGCCAATCAAACCTTTTAGTAAAGGTTATTCTTCTTCAGCAGATAATGTTTTTATGAAATTTCCTGTATTCAATCATTTTGACATAGGGCTACGTCACATGTTCAGTACTAAATTCGGTATTAAACTAGATGCTGGATCGGATATTATCGAAAATCAAAAGGGTAGTAATTCAAATCCTTTTCATTCCCAACAAAACATAGTCTCGCTACAAATGGTTTACAACATAGGCAAAGACTTTGGTTTTGAAGGATTTACTAACAATAGATTTGGATTACTGGCACATTTTGGAATAGAATCTTCCCAACTCAATGGAAAAACTGTGACCGGGAAAAAAGTGTCCGAATATAATGGTGGCATTATGTACGGTCTAACACCACAATTTAAAATTTCAGATCGATTCGCAGTTTCACTAGATTTTTCATTTTTAACCAATACCCGTCAGCACTTAAATTGGGATGGAAATTACTCCCTTGTTAGTGGTAATCTAACAGGAAATATTAATTATTTCAAACTGGGTTTTAACTACTATTTGGGTAAAAATCAAAAACATTCCGACTGGTACAACAATAAAATACCTGCAGACATAGATCCTGAAATTGAGAAGAGATTAGATACCTTGGATTCACTATTAAAAGATACTGATAAAGACGGAATTGTTGATCATCTCGATGCTCAAAACAACACTCCTGAAGGGGTTGCTGTAGACTCCAAGGGTAGATTTTTTGACTTGAATAAAAATGGGGTTCCAGATGAATTAGAATCTATAGCTAAAGATAGTAAAGACGGAGCGAACCCTTTTGATATGTCCCAATCTGATGCCCTGAAAATGCTAGTAGAAAAAGGGTATATAAACATATTTTATGATGTAAATAAGGACGAACCTAATGCAGGTTCAACCAATAATATTTATTATATCATTAAATTCTTAAAGTCCTATCCAAATACTAAGGTTACACTTATTGGGTATACCGATATTACCGGGAATGCAGCTTCTAATTTAGAGCTAGCCCAAAGAAGAGTGGAAAATCTGAAAAAAGTATTGATGCTAAAAAGTATTGATGAAAATAGAATTTCTATTTTTGCAGAAGGAATTGATAATGACAATAAAACCTCTGATAACACAAGCCTTCAATTGGCAAGAAGAGTATCCATAATCCTGGAATAAAAGGAATAGTAATAACTCAGTTATACCACATTGAGTTGATTAAAATCATTAAGCAATAAAAAAGGTTTTCCTCTGGAAAACCTTTTTTATTTTAACACTTTCTAGCTAGCCGTAAGCATATTGTTTTTATCTAAAACAAATTAACGATAAAAAGTTGTAAAACACTTGTAATGAATGCTTTAATTTACTAAATTTAATAGTGTTTTATTTCGTGTTATTTGCGGAATCGTAAAAAAACAACTGTTTTTAAATTTAAGAGAACCCCCATTTCTTAATATAAATAAACCTAGCGTATCGGATGAATTTTGAGAAAGATTTTTAGTCATTTTTCCATTCGATATTTTAATGATTTCAAGGGAAATGAAATCGACTTCATATCATTTTATTTCCTTTTGCTAAAAACAGAAAAACTCATCCTAGGCTTTTAAAAATTGCATTCAATGGGTTTAATTTTAAAATAAAAAGTATAAGAAACGTCTTTATACCATTTTTACTAATTTAAAATTCTTTGTTATGAAAAATCTATTATTTTTTTTCGTTTTAAGTTTAGGAGTTACTTTTTATGGTCAATCAGCAAAAGATTATTATAAGGCTGAATCACGAGACTATAATATGTCTGTGGCAGATTTAGATAAAATTATTGATCTCAACCCAAACTATAGTAAAGTATACAATAATCGAGGGTACGCAAAAGACGAATTGAAAGATTACATTGGAGCAATAGCAGATTATACCAAAGCCATCGAAATTGATCCCAACTATAGTCTGGCATATTCTAATAGAGGGAATTCAAAATATGCTTTAAATGACTATAAAGGTGCTGCTGCCGATTATACCAAATCCATTGAATTAGATCCTAATTGCAGTCTTACCTATTCAAATAGAGGAACTTCTAAGATCAGATTAAATGATTACAAGGGTTCTTTAAAAGACCTGACAAAAGCAATCGAAATTGACCCCGGTTACGCTAGGGCATATTATAATAGAGCGGGCTCAAAATATACATTAAAAGACTGCAAAGGAGCTGTTGCAGATTATACCAAAGCTATTGAAATAAACCCTAACTACAGTAAAGCATATAACAATAGAGGATATGCAAAAGATGATTTAAAAGACTATAAAGGCGCGATAGCAGATTACACAAAAGCTATTGAAATAGCCCCAGAATTTAGTAATGCTTATTATAACAGAGGGGTTTCGAAAGCCATTTTAACTGATTATGCTGGTGCAATGGCAGATTTTTCAATAGCCATTGAAATAAACCCAAATTATCTTAAAGCATATTATAACAAAGGGGTTATGGAATTTAAACTTGGCCAAAAAGAAAATGCTTGCGTCGATTGGGCCAAAGCGGGCAAAATAGGGAATCCACAGAGTGAACGTCTGATCAAAAAAAACTGTAAAAATTCAACTCCTACTATTAATGAAATTGTTGGGATTGAATGAAAATAATTATCACAAAAAATTAAACTGTTTCGATTTTAAAGAAAAAATACAGCATGAATTAAGTGGGTTTTGGGTTAGATTTAAAAACGTAATTATGAAACCAAAGACAGACCGAAAAAAAAATATCCAAAAAATTATAAATCAAATCATATTCCATTTACTATTTTTTGTTTTGATTCTAAACCCTTTACTACTCAATGCCCAAGGAAGTACAACAGATACCTTGACCACCAAAAACAAAATAAGCATTTCTGCCGGATTATTTGGAACCGGTTTGGAATATACTAGGAGGATCAATGATAAACTATCCGCTAGATTGAATTTTAATTTTTGCAATGGAAATTTTGATTTTGATAATAAATTTGATTTTGGTGGCCAAAAGGGAGACGTCAATCTAGATTTTAAAAATAACACTATAAATTTAGATATCGAATATTTGCTTTTTAAGAACACTAAGTCCTTGAAACTGATTGTAGGTCTTGATTACCTGAATAAACTTCAATTGAAATCGACAACAATCCCCTCTGAAAATAGAAATTATGGAGCCATAGTATTAACCCCATCCGATTTAGGTGTTTTTAAAACTGAAATCAAGTGGCTTGGTATTAGACCTTATCTTGGAATGGGTTACGAAACTAATTTATTCAAAAATATAACTTTTGGCGTGGAATTAGGTGCTACTTACCTACCAAAACCAAATATAGAATTTGAATCAACTGGTATCTTAACACCAATGTCAGATCTTGAGCAAGAAGACTTTCGTAATTGGATTAATCAATTTTATTTATTGCCTAATCTAAAGGTATCTTTAGCACACAGGTTTGATGATTCAATTTTTAAATTTTCGAAAAAAAATAATTCTAAAAATAAAAAATATGAAATCAAAAATTAAATCCACCTTACTATTAGTTTTTGAAATACTTTTATCATTGCTACTGGTTAATTGCAATACTGAATTACCAACTTTAAATGTGCTTGTCGCACAAGATTTTATGCGCAATGTAACCACAGTGAAGTTTTCTGAAAGTACTGCTATAACTTCCAGTTTAAGTCCTTATGATAAAGTCGACAACACAAAATTAACGATAGAGGGCCCAGATGCCTCAGATGTATATAACCTGACTGGGAATAAATCATTTGTCATTCAATCAGGAGCTATTGGATTATTGTTAGATCCCAAAAAAAAATTTGTTGACAAACCTTTCTATCAAATATACCTACATTTTAAAAAACAAGGATATTTACCCCGAATAATTCCAGTCACCTTTTATAAAGAAAAACCTGATGGTTTGGTCTTGGTTAATTTAATAAAAATCCCTGTTTTGCAAAATGGAGTTCAATCCATTGTTATACCAAATGCTGTTGCAGCTGTTCAACAATCAGGAGTTATAAGTGCATTGTCCGGTTTACAGAAAGAGATTGTAATTACCGCTGATCCAGATAGTAATCCAAATAGTACTATTGCAACTAGCACTACAATAACGATCCCTGAATCTGTACAAATGAATGATGCGCAAGGTAATACTTTAGCAGGAACCTTATTAGTTACCCTATTAAGTTTTTCTGAAGAAGGGAGTTCAACCGCTTTTTTTCCAGGAGGCTTGTTTCCTGAAGAAGTAAAATTAGCGAATGGTTCAACTGAATCAGGAGGGCTTTTTGTATCAGCGGGTTTTGCCGCCATTACAATGACTGTCAAAGGTGTGCCTGTCAAAAGTTTTAACGGGCAGTCGATAAAGATTAGAATAAATATAAGCAAGACTGCCATAAATCCTGAAAATAACTTGCCTTTTCAAGCGGGTAATACAATCGATGTTTGGAGTTATGACGAAACACTTGGTAAATGGGCCTTTCAAACAAATGGTAAAGTTCAGGGAATAGCCGATGATTTATTCGTTGAATTTACAACAAACCACTTGTGTTATTTCAACTTGGACTTTTTCCAAGATTCGACTGAAAAATGTGATAATTCTGGTTTAAAAATCTTTTGGTCGGGAATAAATGAAGCTACTTCCGTTCAGTGCCGATTTGAATTTAGTTACACGGATGGAACAGATGCGGGGGAATGGAATCAATTGTACAATACTATGGATGAATTTATTTACGACGGAAAAGAAATTGTTTTGAAAAATGTCCCTAGAAGACCCATTCAAGTTGAAATTTATAACTTAATTGAAGGTACGAAAATAGGTACCTATAAATTTGGAGAAAACAGTATTTGCAATGGAAATGAGAGCATAACTATAAATGAACCCGCTCCTGTTCCAGGACAAACTGTGACCTGTACTTATACTGCAAAATGTCCTCAGGGTTATGATGTTTTACCCCCTGTAGGTTCCATGGTTTATTTTAAAGAAGAGGGGAATACTTATTATTCTTTATTATATACGGTAACTACAGAAAATAAAAGCAATAGCGAATTTATTACAGATAGGCTTATAGAAGGAAAAACATATATTTTTTTAACCTATACAGGAGGTGTTTTAAAGCCACAAGAGCAAACTCACACGATTACTTTAGACGCTATTAATGAATTTCATATGGATTTTATTTTACCTGCTTCAGTTTGTCCATAGTATATCTCTTGAATCAATTAAATATCTTATAAAGCATTTCGCGAAATAGATCTGACTGTGACAAAGCATTAGCACCAACTCCTTTGCTTTTGACATCAATGTCTCTTAAGGCCGTCACAATTTGGCTCACCTTTTTCATGGGATAATTTTTCAAAGCCAAATCATAGTCTTTTAAAAAATAAGGGCTAACACCGAGAACTGAAGCCACATTTTTTGGATTTCTGTCCTTCAAACCGTGGTATTTTAAAATTTTGATAAAAAATCCGAAGACGGTGCTTGTCGTTACCACCAATGGGTTTGCTTTTTGGTTATCCGAAAAATACTGTACTATTTGAAATGCCTTCAATTGATTTCGGGAACCCAAGGCATTCAATAATTCAAAATTGTTAAAATCTTTACTGAAACCTATGTTTTCCTCAATATGTTTGGGCGTAATTGTGCTGCCTTTGGGCAAAATAATCTGCAATTTTTCGAGTTCATTATTGATTTTACTTAAATCAGTGCCCAAAAATTCCACTAGCATAGCATTGGCTTTGGGTTCAATCGAATAATTTTTTCCAGATAAAACCCTTTTAATCCAGTCGCCCACTTGATTGTCATAGAGTTTTTTACTTTCGTAAACCACTCCTACTTTATCAATAAGTTTGGTCATTTTTTTTCGTTTGTCCAATGTTTTGTATTTGTAACAAAAAACTAACACCGTTGATAGCATTGGGTTTTCGACGTAACTTTCGAGTTTGTCAATGGTTCGTGTCAGATCTTGGGCTTCTTTGACAATTACCACTTGGCGTTCTGCCATCATCGGATAGCGTTTGGCCGTCGCAACAATATCTTCCATTGTAACGTCTCGGCCATATAAAACAGTTTGGTTGAAACCCTTTTCCTCTTCCGCTAGGACGTTTTGTTCAATGTAATCCGATAATTTATCAATATAATAGGGCTCTTCTCCCATCAAAAAATAGATGGGTTTGATGTTGCCGTTGTTGATGTCATTGACTATTTTTAAAACTTCGTCCATTTTGTTTAATCTCTTTTATCTATTCTCTAAAAGTCTTACTTTTGCTCGATGCAACAACTTAATTTTCCGATTTACAACTTCCGCTTCAAAAATAGCGAAAATAAAGTCTCTATTTTCGACGAAATCAGGAAAAAATTTATCATTCTCACCCCCGAAGAATGGGTTCGTCAGCACGTAGTTCGGTTTTTATTGGAAGAAAAAAAATACCCGAAATCACTAATAAATGTCGAGAAAGTTTTAAGCGTCAACGGATTGCGAAAAAGATATGACGTTGTCGTATTCAATCCTGATGGTTCTATCTTTGTTTTAGTGGAATGCAAGGCCCCAGAAATAAAAACCGCACAAGCCACCTTTGACCAAATTGCACGTTACAACCTGGCTTTGAAGGCTCAATTTTTGATGGTTACCAATGGTCTTAATCATTACTTTTGTCAAATGGATTTTGAAAACGAGAAATACGCTTTTTTGAAAGAACTTCCCTATTACGAATTGAAAAACACAAGGATTTAAATGAAAATAGCTGTTGTCATACTCAATTGGAACGGAATAAAATTACTGGAACAATTTTTACCATCAGTTATTCTTTTTTCTCCTGAAGCCGACATTTACGTTGCCGATAATGCCTCGACCGATGATTCGATTGCATTTATAAGAGCTCATTTCCCTTCCGTTAAAATCATCCAAAACAAAACTAATCTTGGGTTTGCCCAAGGCTATAATGAAGCCCTGAAACACGTTGCTGCTGAAATTTATGCCTTGGTTAATTCAGATGTTGAAGTGACAGCGAACTGGCTAAAACCCATTTTAGAAACTTTCGAGAACGAACCAAAAACAGCCATAATCCAACCCAAAATATTGGATTTCAAAAACAGGGAATACTTTGAATATGCAGGCGCTGGCGGTGGATTTATTGATAAATATGGGTATCCGTTTTGTAGGGGTCGCCTTTTTGATACTTTGGAAAAAGACAATGGTCAGTATGATGACAATAGTGAAATATTTTGGGCTTCCGGCGCTTGTTTTTTTATACGAAGTTTAGCCTTTAAGGAATTAAGAGGTTTCGATGCTGATTTTTTTGCCCATCAGGAAGAAATAGATTTGTGTTGGCGCGCATTCAATAAAGGTCATACAATAAAATACAATTCACAATCGGTAATCTATCACCTGGGTGGAGCTACTCTGCAACAAGGCAATTCGAAAAAAACGGAATTAAATTTTAGAAATTCATTACTGATGCTAGCCAAAAATCTTCCGGAAAACCGATTGTTAGCTGTGATTTTTGTTCGCCTTGTTTTAGATGGGATTGCCGCTGTTCAATTTCTTTTTCAAGGAAAGGCCAAACATACCTGGGCAATACTAAAGGCGCACCTATCTTTTTATGGACTCTTTTATCGGCATTTTAAAAAAAGAGGCGAATTTCAATCCGAAAAATACTATAAGACTAAAAGTATCGTTTATTTATACTTCATAAATAAAATAAAAGTATTTAGTGCTATATTTGTCGCTACTAAATAGTATCAACTAAATTTGAAAAAACACCTAATTAAATTTTAAACTCTATGAAAAAAATTGTTGTTGCATTATCCGTATTGGTACTTTTGACTTCTTGTGTTACAAAAAAAAAATACACTGCTCTTGAGGCCAAAAATAAAGAAACACAAGATTTATTGAATACTTGTACTGTAAAGTTGAACTCTTGTTTGGAAGAAAAAGCAGGGCTTTCAGCTACTGTAGCTGGTTTAAAAGATCTCAATCAAACTTTGGCTTCACAATCTAAAGACATGGCGATACTGTCAACAAAAGGAGCTGAAAACATTGAAAAAGCTTTAGAATCCATCAAGGAAAAAGATTTAAAAATTACCAGAATGCAGGATGCTTTAACTAAAAAAGATAGTGTTACTCTTGCTGTTGTGACAAGTTTAAAAGCTTCAGTTGGAATTTCGGATCCAGATATTGAAATCAATGTTGAAAAAGGGGTTGTATTTATTTCAATTGCCGACAAATTGTTATTCAAAAGTGGGAGTTATGATGTAACTGACAAAGCCAAGGGAGTTTTGGCAAAAGTAGCCAAAGTAGTCAATGACAAACCTACATTTGAATGTATGGTTGAGGGGCATACTGATGATGATTCTTTTAAAGCAAATCCAGTTTTAATAGACAATTGGGATTTAAGCGTGAAGCGTTCTACTGCCATAATCCGAGTATTAACAAAAGATTTAGGCGTTGACCCAGCTCAATTGATTGCTGCTGGAAGAAGTTCATTCATTCCTCTAGTTCCAAATGATTCTGCCGCAAATAAAGCAAGAAATAGAAGAACTCGTATTGTTGTATTGCCAAAAATAGATGAATTCTACAGTATGATTGAAAAAGAAATGAAAAAACAATCTAAATAATTAGTGTTCAGTGAACAGTAATTAGTGTTCAGTAAGTTTATAATAAGTAAAACGTCTTGATTTCATCAAGACGTTTTTTATGGTTAATAAATTCAAATTTTAAATCTTCTAAAACTGAACACTAATTTTCTGAATACGGGACACTTTTAAAGAATATCCAAACTCCCCTTACCCTCCCTAACAACAACGGGTTCGTCTCCAGAGAGATCGATAATGGTGGAGGCCTGATTGTCGCCGTAACCGCCATCAACAACCATATCGACAAGGTGTTGCCATTTCTCGAAAATAAGTTCCGGGTCGGTGGTGTATTCTATCACTTCATCTTCATCCCGGATCGAGGTAGAAACAATAGGATTGCCCAATTGACGAACGATTTCCAAGGCAATATTATTATTGGGAATACGAATTCCGACAGTGGTTTTCTTTTTGAATTCCTTAGGTAACTTGTTATTTCCGGGTAAAATAAAAGTGTAGGGACCTGGCAACGTTTTTTTTAACAATTTAAAAGTTGCAGTGTCCACTTGCTTGACATAATCAGAAAGATTGCTTAAATCGTGGCATATAAAGGAGAAATTGGCTTTTTCCAATTTCACTCCCTTAATCTTAGCAATGCGTTCTAAAGCTTTGGTATTGGTAATATCGCAACCTAAACCGTAAACGGTATCTGTTGGATAAATAATCAAACCGCCATCTTTTAAAACCTTCACGACTTTGGCAATTGCAGCTTCGTTGGGTTTGTCTTCGTAAATTTTTATGAACTGTGCCATTTTTAGCTTAACGTTTAAATTGTTTAAAGTTCTTCTAATATACAACTTTAGGCCATAAACTTGAAACATTTTTTTACCCAATAACATTCAATTTCGCAAATCGCAACAATAATTTCTTAATGCCTCCAACTTCAAATTTGATTTCTGCTTTTTTGTCTGCTCCAACACCTTCCAGATTCAATACTTCGCCTTTGCCAAAACGCTCGTGCATCACGATATTTCCGGCGACCAGTTTATTATCAAATAAATTGGCTGATCCAGAATTACTCGCAACCGGTTTTAATTTCCGAATGTTGATGTCTGATTTTGGTGAGTTGTCCGTAACATATTTTGGTGGTGCTCCTGCAATAGGCTTGGCCAAACGCAATTTCGATTTATCGATGTCTCCAAAAATATCACTATCAATCATTGGTTTATAGCGATAATTATTTTCCTCCGGAGTGAGATATTCCAAATATTGCCCATCGATTTCCTCGATAAACCGCGAAGGTTCACTATCAGTCAGTTTTCCCCAACGGTAGCGGGATTGGGCGTACGTCAAATAGGCTTGATGTTCCGCTCTGGTCAATGCCACGTAAAACAAACGTCGTTCTTCCTCGAGTTCACTTCTGGTGCTCATACTCATCGCGCTTGGAAATAAATCTTCTTCCATTCCCACGACAAAAACATATGGAAACTCTAACCCTTTGGCCAAATGTATGGTCATCAAAGCCACACGATCTTCGTCGCTGGTATCTTTATCCAAATCGGTTGCCAAAGCCACATCTTCCATGAACTCTGACAAAGCACCGCGGGCACCGTCAATCTCTCTTTGACCCTCAGTAAAATCTTTGATTCCGTTTAATAATTCCTCAATATTTTGAATTTTTGCCATTCCTTCCGGAGTCGCATCTTTCTTTAATTCTTGTACCAATCCCGTTTTCTTGGCCACGTGATCCGTAATAAAAAAGGCATCTTGATTTTCGTTTATAACTTGAAAACTCTGAATCATGGTCACAAAATCTTGTAGTTTTTGCTTCGTTCCTGAGTTTAGTTTCAGGTCGATTTTATCAATATTCTGCATCACTTCGAAGATGGAACGCTTGTAATGATTGGCCGCCACAGTCAATTTTTCGACTGTTGTATCACCGATTCCACGAGCAGGATAATTGACAACCCGAATCAAGGCTTCTTCATCTTTTGGATTGATAACCAATCGCAAATAACACAAAACATCCTTGATTTCTTTTCTTTGGTAAAAAGACAAACCACCATAAATTCGATACGGAATATCGCGTTTTCTCAATGCATCCTCCATCGCTCGGGATTGCGCATTGGTTCGATATAGGATGGCAAATTGACCATTGAGCATTTGGTGCTGCATCTTTTGTTCAAAAATGGTGCTTGCCACGAAACGTCCTTCCTCTGCATCTGTCAAACTGCGGTGCACTTTTATCTTAGCACCATCGCTATTGGCAGTCCAAACAATTTTGTCGAGTTTGGTTTTGTTTTTATCTATAATCGAATTAGCGGCTTCGACAATATTTTTGGTAGAACGGTAATTCTGTTCCAATCGAAAAGTTTTCACGCCCTCATAATCTTTTTGGAAATTCAGTATGTTGTTGATATTGGCACCCCGAAAGGCATAAATACTTTGGGCATCATCGCCCACGACGCATATATTTTGGAATTTATCTGATAAGGCACGGACAATCAAATACTGTGAATGATTGGTATCCTGGTACTCATCGACCAAAATGTAGCGAAAACGGTTCTGGTATTTGGCCAAAACTTCCGGGAAACGAGTCAGCAATTCATTCGTTTTCAATAATAAATCATCAAAATCCATGGCACCTGCCTTAAAACAGCGTTCCACATAATTTTGGTAAATTTCTCCCAAACGAGGTTTTTTACTCATCGCATCGGCTTCCTGCAATTCGGGATTATTGAAATAGGCTTTTACGGTTATCAAGCTGTTTTTATAACTGGAGATTCGGCTTAAAACTTGCTTGGGTTTATATACATCCCGATCCAATTGCATTTCTTTAATCACAGCTGAAATCAATCGAACGGAATCTTGGGTATCATAAATCGTAAAATTTGAGGGGTAACCCAACTTATCCGATTCAGAACGTAGAATCCTAGCAAAGACCGAGTGAAAAGTTCCCATCCAAAGATTCTTGGCTTCATTAGACACCACGATATCGGAGATACGCTTTTTCATTTCACGCGCCGCTTTGTTGGTAAAAGTCAAGGCCAAAATACTAAAAGCATCCACCCCCAAGCTCATCAAGTAAGCAATTCGAATCGTCAACACACGTGTTTTTCCAGAACCGGCACCAGCAATAATAATCATGGGTCCGTCCTTTTGCAATACGGGTTCACGTTGGGCTTCGTTAAGTTGGTCAATGTATTTGCGCATAAAAAAAATTAATATGAATGCAAAAATAAGGATTTAAGAATTAAAAAAAGATTGGTTTTTCTATTTATAAAATACGTCATATCCAAACCGCATTAAGGTAACGATGACAACCACCAAAAAGAATATTCGGATGAACTTATTCCCTTTTTTGATGGCTAGTTTTGCGCCTATCCAACCGCCGGTAGCATTACAAAAAGCCATTGGGATTGCAATTGCCCATATGATCTTTCCTTTCAATACAAACAAACAAATCGAACCTAAATTGGTCGCTAGATTCACCATTTTTGCATTGGCGGAAGCGTGTAAAAAATCAAAGCCCAGCAAGGCAATGAATGCCAAAACTAAAAAACTTCCTGTTCCAGGACCAATAAAACCGTCATAAAAGCCCACTGTAAAGCTGATGACGACAGCATAGAAAATTTGAGTTGTGGCAGAATGTGTTTTTACAACATGCTGCCCAAAGTTTTTCTGGGCATAAGTGTAAACAACTAAAAGCGATAAAACAACCAGTAAAAGTGGTTTCATAAAATCATTACTTACATAAGTCAATACAGTAGAACCCAAAAAAGCCGATGGAACCGCCAAAAGCATCATAATAATTAACAACCTCCACTTCATATCCACTTTTTTGAGGTATTGATTTGCCGCAAAGGTAGTACCACTAAAAGCAGGTATTTTTAATGTCCCGATAATGGACGAAACGGCAAGATTAGGCAACAAAATCAATGCTACTGGGGTTTGAATTAATCCGCCTCCGCCCACAATGGCATCAATGAATCCGGCTAAAAAGGAGGCAATGCAAAGTAAAATTATGATGTAGGTTTCCATGTTTTATAAAATTTAACCAAATGTACTCTTTTAAGTTTATTTGTTTATTCGTTAATTTGCATTCGGTTAATAAAAAAAATCAAATCTTGTGATGGACTCAACTCGAATAATAGAATTAGTAAGTTATACTTTGCCCACACTTATAATGGGATTTGTACTGTATCATTTTATTGAACTATACACAAACAACGAAAAAGAGAAAAGAAACTATTTGCTACAAAAGGAATCAAAACCAGACGTTTTATCCTTGCGTTTGCAAGCCTATGAGCGCATGACCTTATTTTTGGAACGCATCATTCCAAGCCAATTGTTAGTAAGAATCACTCCTATATCAGACGATAAAAATGACTATGCCAACTTTGTAATTGCTCAAATAGAGCAAGAATACGAGCATAATTTGGCACAACAAATTTATATTTCAGATGAATGTTGGTCAATAATTACTACTGCCAAAAACGCCACAATTCAATTGATCTTAATGGAAACAAAAAACGAAAAAATAAGTGATGCCAATCAATTGAGAGAAGTTGTATTAAAAGAATTGTTGAACAAACAATCTCCTAGTGGCGCTGGGTTGATTTTTCTCAGAAATGAAGTGCGTCAATTATGGTAACTCATTATTCCTTCAACAACCGATTCAGTTGAAATTGCTCCTTTTCATTCAAATCAGGTAAAATTCTTTCAAAAGAAATTCTCATTTCCTGATTTTTAAGTAAAGTTCGGATGTTATCCCTGCCGAATTTTGAGAATTGCCATAAGTGATGCGTGGTTGCGTTGGTCAAATTTTTCAAAACAACGTCGTTTGTAAAATGAAACTCAATCAATTTTTCCAATGCATTTTGCCTTATTGTCGATTCGTAATTTGACGAAGAATAGCCAATTAACTCCTGGATTACCTCGTCTTTATTTTTAATATATTCTGGTGTTTCTAAAGCTAACGAGAGCCATAAAATTCTCAAATTGTAATCATTAAATCCTATCCATTCTTTCGATTGATCCAAATATTTAAAACGATGCTCAGGGAAATTATTCCACAAATTATACAAGGCTATTTCTTGCGTTTGATAGGATTTGTCGTCTAAAAGACTTTCGTATTGGGTTCTAAATTCCTCTGGAATTTGGGTTAAAGTAGTGGCTACTGCTTGTCTAACTTGAATAGTATTGGTTTTAAAAGCTACCGCTAACAATTGTCTTTTATCCTCAAAATCTTCATTTTTCAGTTGGTAAACGATGGCTTCTTTGGGTAAACAATAAGTCTTAGATTGGAGAATTTCTTGAAAACGTGCCGCTTTTTCCGATAGGGGTATTCTTTTTAATTTTTCAATTTCAAACAACAATTTTATGTTTTTATTTTTCAATAATAACTCATTGGCTATTTGCATATTAAAATCAGAATTCTCAAGCCATACTTTACTAAAATTATCCAAATCAAAATTAGATAATTCCTTTATTTCTTTAAAGAAATCTTTTGTGTTTACGGTCTGAAATGAGTGCATTTTCAAATAATTTTTCACCGCTTTTTTAAAAACTTTTTCTCCAATTCCTTCGTGTAAAACGTATAAGGCCCATGCGCCTTTTTGGTAGAAAGACAATGAACTGGCTTTTGCATTCAAGACTGGAATCGTATCCGTTTTAGAGGCCTGTTGGAGTTGTTGGGCATATTCATATAATTTTGAATAAAAGTAATCATCTCCATAGATTTTCTTTTCGGCCAGCAAAGCATAATAGGTGGCAAATCCTTCCTGAAGCCAATGGTGCTTACTGCTTTCGGCAGTCACCAAATCACCAAACCATTGATGTGCCAATTCATGTGCATTGACATTGGTATAATTTCGATCTTCAAAACCAATGGAATCCACAATCAAATGACTTGAAAATAAGGTAGCAGAAGTATTTTCCATTCCGGCGTAAAGGAAATCCCGAACGGGAATTTGCCGGTATATTTCCCAAGGGTACTTCAATCCTATTTCACTTTCTAAACAATCAAAAATTGGTTTGGAATAGCGATACGTTGGTTCAAATTTGACTGCATCTTTTGGTCGGTAATACATTTCCAATGGAATTCCTGAATTTGAAAATTCTATTTTCTTGTCAAATTTTCCAATGGCAAGCACCAATAAATAGGAACTCATGGGCTTCTGCATCCGATAGTTCCACTGTTTTAAGTTCCCATTGCTGCTGAACTTGATTAATTTTCCATTTGAAATAACCTGATACTTTTTATCAAAAGTTATATCCAAATTAAACACTACTTTCTCTTTCACATCGTCAAAACTTGGAAACCAATTGCTGGTGTATTTCCCCTGACCTTGTGTCCAAATTTGTAAATTGTCATCCGCTTCAGAACCTACAAAATATAGCGCTTGCTTTGGAGTTGCCGAATAATGAAAAATCAATTTATTTATTCCTTTTTTAAACGGAAAAAGGAGTTGTAATTGCTGCTGTGTATTGCGATAATCAACGACTTTTCCATTCAGTTTTAAATCGGAAAAAGTCATGTTTTGCGCATCTATTTTCAAGGTGTCAATGGGTTTTAAAACTTGAAAATCATAGGTCACATTGCCTGAAACTGTTTTGGTTGTAGAATCAAGGGTGATTTTTCCCAAAACCGATTTGAAATCAACAAATTGGATTTGTTGGGCAAAAGTAAATGTGGAGATTAAGAGAAAAAGATATTTCATTATCTATTTTTCTTCATACATTTTCAATAATTGGGTCACAGTATTCCAATTTCGTATCGTTGCCGTTAGATTTAACTTTTTCTCGATATATTTTTGATCTAATCTCGTTTTTCCTGCTCCCACGGCATATTTTATAAATATCCTAGTTGCATCAATTTGCGCTTCATCGGGTTTAAATTGGCTCATTTTCAAATCATTGCTGTTTTCTTTTTTCAACTCTTTTGAAACAAAGGCGACGTATATTTTTTTTAGATCCACGGCAGCTTCCTTAAAAAAAGGATTGTTTTTAAAGCAAGCTTCTAAATCCTGTTGTCCGATCACCACGACTGGCACATCGCAACCAAAAGTTTTAAAAATCTCCTGCTTGATTAGAAAACCCACTTTAGCTGGACTTTCTTCTACTGTATCCACAAAAACATTTCCAGATTGAATGTAGGTTTGCACGTTTTTGAAACCAATGGATTCCAATGTGGTTTTTAACGCCTCCATTTTTATCATGTTGTGTCCTGAAGCGTTGATGCCACGAAGTAGTGCGAGATGGGTTTTCATTTCTTGAAAGTTTAAGAATTCAAATATACTTTTTCCTTCACCAATACCAAACAATTGTATTTCCTATTTTCCAAACAAAAAACTATCTTCGCATTATGCAGCAAAACCTACTAGAAACTCCCATCGAATACCTTAAAGGTGTTGGTCCCAACCGTGGTGCTTTGCTGCGCAAAGAATTGGGAATTCATATGTATGGACATTTGCTCAATTTTTTCCCCAATCGATACATTGACAGGACACGTTATTACAAGATTAACGAATTGCAAAACAACGTTGCCGAAGTTCAAATCATTGGCAAAATCATCAGCATTAAGACGGTTGAATTTGGCAAAAACCAGAAACGATTGGTTGCCACTTTTGTGGATGATACGGGACAAATGGAACTCGTTTGGTTTCAAGGCCATAAATGGATTCGTGAAAGTTTAAAGATCAATGAAATTTGCGTGATTTTCGGAAAATGCACTTCCTTTGGGAATACTTTCAATATGGCGCATCCCGAAATTGAGTTAATGACGGAACATGAACAAAGCCTGCGCTCGGCGATGCAACCCGTTTATCCATCAACGGAAACTTTGGCAAACAGAGGAATTTCCAATCGGGTAATCAATAAAATGATGCAGCAATTGTTTCAGGAAACCCAAGCCAAATTCTCCGAAACTATGCCGGATTATTTGACAGCCGAACTAAAACTGATTCCCAAAAATGCTGCCTTATTCAATATCCACTTTCCCAAAAGTGCCGATGCTTTGGCCAAAGCACAATTTAGATTGAAATTCGAGGAATTGTTCTATATCCAATTGCAATTAATCACCAAAAACCTAATTCGGAAGCACAAAATAAAAGGACATCCATTTACTAAAGTAGGCAATTATTTCAATGATTTTTACCAAAACCACCTGCCTTTTGAACTGACCAACGCACAAAAAAGAGTGATCAAGGAAATCCGAATTGATATGGGCAGCAATGCCCAAATGAACCGATTGCTGCAAGGCGACGTGGGTTCCGGCAAAACAATTGTTGCTTTGATGAGTATGCTCATTGCCTTGGACAATGGCTTTCAATCCTGCTTGATGGCACCAACAGAAATCTTAGCTAACCAACATTTTAATGGTTTGACAGAATTAGCCAAAGAATTGAATATCAATATAAAAATACTTACAGGCTCAACCAAAACTGCAGCTCGAAAAATCATTCACGAAGAACTAGAAAATGGCAGTTTACAAATCCTGATTGGCACGCACGCTTTATTGGAAGACAAGGTACAATTTCAAAATTTGGGCTTAGCCGTGATTGACGAGCAGCATCGTTTTGGAGTAGAACAACGTTCTAAACTTTGGAAAAAAAACGAAATTCCACCACACGTTTTGGTGATGACCGCCACTCCTATTCCACGGACTTTAGCGATGAGTTTGTATGGCGACTTGGATATTTCTGTGATTGACGAATTGCCACCAGGACGAAAGCCTATTCAAACTGTATATCGCTTTGACAGCAACCGTTTGAAAGTATGGAAATTTATTCGGGACGAAATCGCTTTGGGTCGGCAAATTTATATTGTATATCCATTGATTCAGGAATCGGAAAAAATGGATTTCAAGGATTTGATGGATGGTTACGAAAGTATTTCCCGTGATTTTCCTTTACCGCAATATTCCATCTCCATCCTTCACGGGAAGATGAAACCGGCAGATAAAGACACCGAAATGAAGCGCTTTGCTGAGGGAAAAACAAATATTATGGTTGCCACAACCGTGATTGAAGTCGGCGTGAATATTCCGAATGCCAGCGTAATGATTATCGAAAGTGCCGAACGTTTTGGATTGTCGCAACTCCACCAACTTCGTGGCCGCGTGGGTCGTGGTGCAGAACAAAGTTATTGCATCTTGATGACGAGCCACAAACTGAGTGCCGACAGCAAAACCCGAATGGAAACAATGGTCAGTACAAATGATGGTTTCGAAATTGCCGAAGTTGACCTCAAACTTCGTGGGCCTGGTGATTTGATGGGAACCCAACAAAGTGGCGTGTTGAATCTCCAAATTGCCGATATTGTTCGCGACAGGGATATTTTGATATTGGCACGCAATTATGCCTTGAAAATTTTGAAAGACGATGCGCCAATGCAAAAACCTGAAAATGCCATTTTGAGAGCCACCTATATCGAATTGACTAAAAAGAAAAACATTTGGAATTATATTAGCTAATTGATAATTGAAAATTGACAATTGATAATTATATTTGCAGCCTTGAAAATACACATATAATAAAATGAAAATATCATATAACTGGTTAAAACAATTCATCAAAATTTATTGGAAATCAGATGAAACAGCAGCTTTATTAACTGATTTAGGATTAGAAGTTGAAATGGTCTACAATTACCAATCTGTCAAAGGTGGATTGGAAGGAATTGTTGTAGGTCATGTACTAACTTGTATTCCACATCCTGATGCTGACCGGTTAAAAGTAACCACAGTTGATTTAGGCGATGGAATTTCTGTTCAAATTGTATGTGGCGCTGTTAATGTTGCTGCAGGTCAAAAAGTACCTGTTGCCACTATTGGAACCACATTATACGATAAGGAAGGTGTTGCTTTTCAAATAAAAAAGGGAAAAATCCGTGGACAAGAAAGCCATGGAATGATTTGTGCCGAAGATGAACTAGGCCTTGGAACAAGTCACGATGGAATTATGATACTTGATAATTCTATAGCAGCAGGTACCACTGCAGCAAGTGTTTTTAAAATCGAAAATGACGAGGTTTTTGAGATAGGATTGACTCCTAATCGTGCAGATGCCATGAGTCATTTTGGGACGGCCAGAGATTTAAGAGCCGGTTTATTGCAAAGCGGTGTCAAAGTGGAATTAATTTCTCCCTCGGTGAGTAATTTCAGGGTGGACAAAAGAACATTGAAGATTGATGTCAGCGTTGAAAAACCATTATTGGCTCCGAGATATTGTGGGGTCACCATTTCTGGAATCACCGTAAAGGCATCACCTGCCTGGTTACAAAATCGATTAAAATCCATTGGTTTAAATCCAAAAAATAATATTGTAGATGTTACCAATTATGTTTTACATGAATTGGGGCAACCACTTCACGCCTTCGATGCTTCAAAAATAAACGGAAAGATCAGTGTAAAAACACTTCCTTCCGGAACAAAATTCACGACACTTGACGACATAGAGAGAACCTTACACGAGGATGATTTAATGATTTGTGATGCTACGGGTCCTTTATGTATTGCCGGAGTTTTTGGCGGTAAAAATTCGGGAGTTTCAGAAACCACTACTTCTATTTTTCTTGAAAGTGCTTATTTTAATCCAATTAGTATTCGAAAAAGTGCCAAAAGACACCAATTGAACACAGATGCTTCCTTTCGATTTGAAAGAGGAATCGACCCAACTATAACGGAATATGCCTTGAAACGCGCTGCTTTGTTGATTCAAGAAGTTGCCGGTGGCGAAATCACATCTGATATTATAGATCTTTATCCAAAGAAAATTGAAGATTTTCCGGTGGTTTTAAATTTCAATAACGCAAAGAAAATCATTGGACAAGAATTACCAAAGGAAACCATTAAAAATATATTGGCTTCACTGGAAATCAAGGTAAACAGTGTTTCTGACGCTGGATTGGGTTTGACAATTCCGGCTTACCGTGTCGATGTTCAAAGAGAAATTGATGTCATCGAGGAAATCCTTAGAGTATATGGATACAACAACATAAATTTTTCAGAAAAACTGAATGCTACGGTTTCTAATTGTCCAAGAACGGAAGATTACAAAGTTCAAAATATCATTGCGAGCCAATTGAATTCGCAAGGCTTCAATGAAATAATGTCTAATTCATTGACGACTTCATCTTATGTTGAATTATCCGAAATGCTAAAATCTGAGCATAATGTAATAATGTTAAATCCATTGAGTACTGATTTAGCTGCAATGCGTCAATCATTATTGTTCTCTGGATTAGAAGCAATATCTTATAATATCAACCGTAGAAATTCAGATTTGAAATTTTTTGAATTTGGAAAAACCTATCATAAATTCCCTTCTGGTTATGAAGAACACAAACGTTTGACGCTATTCATAACAGGAAACAGAAATAAAGAAAGTTGGACAAATCCACAAAAACCTACCGATTTCTTTTTATTTAAGGGGTATGTAAATGGAGTTATTGCGAGATTAGGCATTCAAAAAACACAAAACATCCCAATGTCTTCTGATGTTTTTTCGGAAGGAATTGCAATCGGTTTTGGAAATGAGACACTTGTGGAATATGGTGTAGTGAAGAAAACCGTTTTAAAACATTTTGATATCAAGCAAGAAGTGTTGTTCGCCGACTTTAATTGGGCCTTGATTTTAAAATTACTTTCTAATAAAATCAAATTCACTGAAATTCCTAAATATCCAGAAGTCCGGAGAGATTTGTCCTTGTTATTGGATTACAATGTAACTTTCGATTCTATCTACAATCTTGCCCGACAAACAGAAAAATCGCTATTAAAGGATATTAATTTGTTCGATGTGTACCAGGGGAAGAATCTTCCGGAAGGAAAGAAATCATATGCGGTGAGTTTTACCATTCAAGATAGTTCAAAAACCTTGACCGATGTTCAAATCGACAAAATTATGGGCAAGTTGCAAAAGAATTTCGAAACGGAATTGGGAGCTAGTTTGAGGTAATTTATTGACTCTATAAAGCATCTAAGTAGCACAGCTTATTGAATTATAATAAAAATATAAAATTCCAATTCTGTAAAATGTTCAGAATTGGGATTTTTATATTAAGTTTCGTGGGTGTAGGCAAGAAGAAGCAATCTTTTGTTCACCGCGACGCGATTTACTGAGTTACGCTCGCAAAAACTAAAAAACAAAAAAAATCCCGATTTAATCGGGACTTTCTATATTCAAAATTCAGAAATATATCTTATTTCTTTTTCTCGTTTTTTTCCATTTTGGCTTTCAAACCAGCAAGGATATCATTGTTATCTCCAAGAGTTGCAGCTGGTGCATTTGTAGCTGAAGCAACTGCTTCGGCAACAGCTTTAACCGCTTTCTCTTCTTCCTCACGGAATATGGCCGTATGGGAGGCTACTACTCTTTTGAATTCTTTGTTGAATTCGATTACTTTGAATTCAGCAGTTTCTCCTTTTTTCAATTTCTTACCGTCTTCTTTTTCAAGGTGACGTGTTGGAATGAAAGCAACGATATCTTCTCCGAATTCTACAGTAGCTCCTTTGTCAACTATCTCAGCAATTTCTCCGCTGTGGATAGTTCCAACTGCGAATGAAGCTTCGTATTGATCCCAAGGATTAGCAGTAGTTTGCTTGTGGCCTAGAGATAATTTACGTCCGTCAACATCCAATTCTAATACAACTACATCTAATTTCTCACCAACATTCACAAATTCAGATGGATGTTTGATTTTCTTAGTCCAAGAAAGGTCTGAGATGTAAATCAATCCGTCAATACCTTCTTCTAATTCTACGAAAATTCCGAAGTTTGTAAAGTTTCTAACGATACCTGTATGTTTAGAACCTACTGGATATTTAGCTGTGATATCTGTCCAAGGATCTTGAGTTAATTGTTTTATACCCATTGACATTTTACGGTCATCTCTATCCAATGTTAGAATTTGTGCTTCAACAATATCTCCTACTTTTACGAAATCTTGAGCAGAACGTAAATGAGTTGACCAAGACATTTCAGAAACGTGGATCAACCCTTCAACACCTTCAGCAACTTCGATAAATGCTCCATAATCAGCGATTACAACTACTTTCCCTTTTACTTTGTCTCCAATGGCTAATTTAGCATCAAGAGCATCCCAAGGGTGAGCGTTTAATTGTTTCAATCCTAATTGGATTCTTGTTTTCTCATCATCAAAATCAAGGATTACAACGTTTAGAACTTGGTCTAATTCAAGAACTTCAGATGGATGATTGATTCTAGACCAAGAAAGGTCAGTAATATGGATTAATCCATCAACACCACCAAGGTCAATAAACACACCGTAAGAAGTAATATTTTTGACAACACCTTCTAATACTTGTCCTTTTTGTAATTTTCCGATGATTTCTTTTTTCTGTACTTCAATATCCGCTTCAATAAGCGCTTTGTGAGATACAACAACATTTTTGAATTCGTGATTGATTTTTACTACTTTGAATTCCATCATTTTGTTTACGTATACATCGTAGTCTCTAATTGGTTTAACATCAATTTGAGAACCTGGTAAGAAAGCTTCAATTCCGAAAACGTCAACGATCATACCACCTTTAGTTCTGCATTTTACAAAACCATTAACGATTTCACCTGTTTCGTTTGCCGAAATAACTCTATCCCAAGATTTGATAGTACGTGCTTTTCTATGAGATAATACTAATTGTCCTGTTTTATCCTCACGGATGTCAATTAACACTTCTACTTTGTCACCTACTTTTAAGTTTGGATTGTAACGGAATTCGTTTAAAGAAATAACCCCTTCCGATTTTGCGTTGATATCAACGATAACGTCTCTATCTGTGATTCTAACAACTACACCTTCAACTACCTCTTCTTGATCGGTAGCGATAAAAGTTTTTGAAACTAAGTCTTCGAATTCTTGTAAGTTTTTTTGATCTACTGCATCAATACCTTCTTCGAAATTGTGCCAGTTAAATTCTGCTAAAAACTGTTCTTGTGATTTTAATGTTTCAGACATGCTGATTAAAAATTTGTATTCTGTGCTTTCTTGAGTTTCATAACGTGATAGAAAAAACAGAAGTTGTTTTTATAATTGGTTAAACCCTAAAGGAAACTCTTATTCACCAAAAGGACTGCAAAACTAATGCTTTTTTATTTAATCACAAAATATTTATATGGAGGTAATCAATGATTATTAAAGTAGGATTTTTTGAGACTTTTGTTTTAATTACTATTTAAAAAAAATAAAAATAGAATTTTCAGGAGGGAAAAAGTAATAACTAAAAAAACCATCCCGAGCAAGGAATGGTTTTTCTAACTAATTAACTACAAAAACTCAATTATTATTTTTAAACAAAGTAGGTTAAGTTTTTTAAAGTAGATTGTGGGGCAAACTCTTTTAAATTACTATCAACATTAATTCCTTTATTTCTTGATTCAAAGATACATTGATTGTCGTTTAAAAAACAAATAAAATCGATTAAATACACAAATTTTTAATAAAAATAATATTTTTCTTATATTTTAAAAAAATTAAGGGGATAATCGTTCTATCTTCCAAGTATAATCCTCTTGAAAATGATATCTAATTCTATCGTGCAATCTATTGGGACGTCCTTGCCAAAATTCAACTTCTATAGGGCGAACCAAAAAACCTCCCCAAAATTTTGGTCTAGGAATATCTTTTCCTTCAAAATCTTTTTCCAATTGTTTTAAACTTTCTTCTAGAATCGTTCTGGATAGGATTACCTCACTTTGATTGGAAACGAGGGCTCCTAATTTGCTTCCGGTTGGCCTAGACTCAAAATAACCGTCCGAAATATTATCAGAAGTTTTCTCGGCAATACCTTTTATTATGACTTGGCGTTCGAGCGAATGCCAATAAAATGAGAGGCAGACATTTGGATTATTGGCGATTGCCCTACCCTTTTCCGAATTGTAATTGGTGTAAAAAATAAATCCTTCGTAGGTATACTGTTTCAACAACAAAACTCTTGATTTTGGAAAACCATCCAATCCAATAGTGGAAACTGTCATAGCATTGACTTCATCCACACCTCCAAAATCTTCTACTTCGTGAAACCATCTATTAAATAAATTGATTGGATCTTCTGGAATAGTAGATTCTAAAAGTTCACTTTTATCATACGATTTTCTATAACTCCCTATGTCTTTCATTTACTTGCAATATATTTATTTTGGAAACAAAATTACTATGTTTTAAAAGATATACCACTTTTTAAAAACAGCTAATTTGTATTAAAACTCAAAACTTTTTCCATCTTCTGCCAAAAGAATATCCGGAAAAATAGTTTCAGCCTGTTCCTTGAAAAGCTCAATGCTTTCATATCGTGTCGAATAATGTCCCAAAACGAGTTGTTTGACATTCGCTTTTAAAGCGATAGTTGCTGCTTCTTTTGCCGTGGAATGCATTGTTTTTTTTGCTAAAGCTTCCTCTGAATCCAAGAAGGTCGATTCGTGATACAAAACATCAACTTCTTTAATAAAATAAATTATACTTTCGTCATAAGCTGTATCCGAACAAAAAGCATAACTCAAAGGTGGAATTGGATCAAAAGTCAATTTATGGTTTTCAATAACTCGTCCATCTTCTAATGTGATGTCTTTCCCATTTTTAATATTTTGGTAATAACATTTGTCGATTTCATAATTCTGAACAGCGTTCAAATCTAATTTTCGTTCTCTTATTTTTTCCTGAAACAGAAAACCATTGGTGTAAACCCTGTGTTTTAAAGGAATGGTCTTTACAATAACCTTTTCATCTTCAAAAATAATTTCACTTTCTTTGGATTCTAATTCGTGAAAAAATAACCCGTAATTTGGCCAGGAATTTGACAATCTCAATTGCAGATTAATAATTTCCTTAATTCCTTTTGGACCATAAATATGCAAGTCTGTTGTTCGATTGAGCAACATGAAAGTTGAAACTAATCCCACCAGACCAAAGAAATGATCACCGTGCAAATGCGAAATAAAAATATGATTGATTTTTGAAAATCTAATTTTGTTCTTGCGCAACTGTACTTGAGTTCCCTCACCACAGTCAATCAAAAACAACCTGTTTCTTATTTCTAAAACCTGTGAAGTTGGGTTGGTAAAAGTTCTGGGGGTCGCTGCATAACAGCCTAGGATGGTTAGATTCATTATTTTAGTTGCGGGTTATGAGTCATGGGTTAAACGTCTAACTCTAAACGCCTGATATATATAATTCTAAAATCCCAAATCGCGCTCAATTTCTTCCATCTCGATGATGTCATGAGCCTCGAGTAATGATCTGACAACAGTGAGTTTATCCGAAATGGCGTTATGATCGAGGTCTGAGGTGGCTATAATAAAAGATTTTTGTGATTTTCGGTGTGTTTTCGAAAGCGACATAAAGGTGTTAATTTCTTTTACTGAAAGATTTTGGTGTAATCTAATGTCAATAATAATGTTATGTTTTTCGAAGCTTTTATATTGATGTGTTACCTTCATGAGAAATGAAACCAAATCTCCTTGCGTGTCTTTTATACAAATAGTATGTCCTTTTTGATCAACTTTCATTGTACTCTATAATTACTGTGTCTTGCTAATTTACAAAGAATATTTATGATATAAAGGGTTGAGTACTCGAAAATCTAATGAATTTTTGAAGCTAATAAATAAATCACTGCCATTCTAATTGCGACTCCGTTTTCTACCTGATTCAAAATCACCGATTGTTTGGAGTCGGCAACATCCGATGTAATCTCAACACCTCGATTGATAGGCCCGGGGTGCATAACTATTATTTCCTTGTTTAGGGAATCCAGCAAGGTTTTGTCCAATCCATATTGTTGGGCATATTCCCGTGTGGAAGGGAAAAAATTCACGTCCATTCTTTCGTTTTGAACGCGCAACATATTGGCTACATCACACCATTCTAGTGCTTTACGTAGATTGGACTCTACGGTAACTCCAAGTGAATCAATGTGCTTTGGAATGAGCGTTCTCGGACCGCAAACCTTAACTTCAGCTCCTTGCATTTGCAAGGCATAAATATTGGAAAGTGCCACTCTGGAATGCAAAATATCACCTACAATCACCACTTTTTTTCCAGCGACCTCTCCCAATTTTTCTCTTATGGAATAACTGTCCAATAAAGCTTGGGTTGGATGTTCGTGTGCACCATCTCCAGCATTTACAATACTTGCTTTCACGTTTTGAGACAAGAAATGAGCTGCGCCAGGGTTAGAATGTCGCATCACCACCATATCCACTTTCATAGAAAGAATATTATTTACGGTATCAATCAGGGTCTCCCCTTTTTTAACGGACGATTGAGCTGCCGAAAAGCTGATTACGTCAGCAGACAAACGTTTTTGGGCTAGTTCAAAAGAGAGTTTGGTTCTGGTACTGTTTTCGAAAAAGATGTTGGCAATAGTAATGTCTCGAAGGGAAGGCACTTTTTTTATGGGACGATTGATGACTTCTTTAAAATGATCAGCGGTTTCAAAAATAAGGTCAATATCTTGCTTATTGATATATTTTATTCCCAATAAATGACTTACACTTAACTCGCTCATTTTACTCTTATTTATTAATTAAATAAACGGCATCTTCCCCGTCTTGTTCCTTCCAACACACCATTACTTTTTCCTCGTTGATGGCATCCACCTGGCGACCACGATAATCGGGTTGAATAGGCAGATGACGGCTAAAACGACGGTCAATTAGCACCAATAATTCAATCTCCGATGGTCTTCCAAAAGATTGAATGGCAGTTAATGCGGATCGAATGCTTCTTCCCGTATATAAAACATCGTCAATGAAAACCACTTTTTTATTTTCTACGATAAAATCTATTTGGGTTTTGTTGGCCTCCAATGGCTTGTTTGTTCTACGGAAATCATCCCTAAAGAAAGTGATGTCTAAATAGCCTAATGCAATGTCTGTAATTTTATATTCTTTTTCCAACAAATCTTTTAATCGCTCCGCCAAGAAAGTGCCTCGTGGTTGTATTCCAATTAAAATGGTATCGGAAAAATCAAGATGCTTTTCGATTAACTGACAGGCCAAACGGTGCAGAATGATATTGACTTCCTTTGAAGTGAGCAATATTTTTTGACTCATAATGAAGTGTTGTTTGGGTTGTAAAGATATAATTTTTTTGTTAATCCTAAATTTACTTTTTATTATAAAAAAAAACCGTTTCGATTTCGAAACGGTTTAAATATTTTTAAGAATACATTTTCGTCCTTAATTCCTGGACTTTTTCATCATCCAAATAATCATCAAATGTCATATATCTGTCTATTGCTCCCTTTGGAGTTAATTCAATAACTCTGTTGGCTACCGTTTGTGAAAACTCGTGATCGTGCGTGGTGAAAATTACGGAACCCTTGAAGTTTTTCAACGAGTTATTGAATGCCGTAATAGACTCTAAATCCAAGTGATTTGTAGGCTCATCAAGCATTAAAACGTTGGCACGCTGCATCATCATTCGAGACAACATACAACGTACTTTTTCGCCACCCGATAAAACACGACAGGTTTTCAACGCTTCTTCGCCGGAGAAAATCATTTTCCCCAAGAAACTTCGAATATTTACTTCGTCGCGCTCTTCTTCGGTTTTTACCCACTGACGCAACCAGTCCACCAATGAATCATCGCTTTCAAAGAAAGAATGATTTTCTGCCGGTAAATACGATTGAATGGTAGTCACACCCCAGTCAAAAGTTCCAGAATCCGGTTTTTGATTTCCGTTGAGAATTTCATAGAATGCGGTTGTCGCACGTGAATCTTTTGAAAAAAGTACAATTTTGTCGCCTTTGGCCATATTCAAATCAACTCCTTTAAATAAAACCTCTCCTTCGATGGTTGCGCTTAAATTTTGCACATTCAAAATCTGGTCTCCGGCTTCACGCTCTTGGTCGAAAATGATGGCAGGGTAACGGCGACTTGAAGGCTTAATCTCGGAAATATTCAATTTAGAAATCATCTTTTTACGAGAAGTAGCTTGTTTTGATTTGGCCACATTCGCAGAAAATCGACGAATAAATTCTTCTAATTCTTGTTTCTTTTCTTCAGCTTTTTTGTTTTGTTGTGCGCGCTGTTTTGCCGCTAATTGGCTGGACTCATACCAAAAAGTGTAATTTCCGGAATAGTGATTTATTTTACTGAAATCAATATCCGAAATATGGGTGCAAACCGCATCTAAAAAGTGTCTGTCGTGAGAAACCACGATTACCGTATTTTCATAATTCGCCAAGAAATTTTCTAACCAAGCGATAGTCTCAAAATCCAAATCATTGGTAGGCTCATCCATAATAAGCAAATCTGGATTTCCAAAAAGGGCTTGTGCCAAAAGCACTCGAACCTTCACTTTTCCTTCCAAATCGCCCATCATAGTATAATGATTTTCCTCGGTGATTCCAAGATTGGAGAGCATTGATGCCGCATCTGACTCGGCATTCCAGCCATTCAATTCTTCGAATTGCACTTGTAACTCCCCTATTCTATCAGCATTTTCATCGGAATAATCCAAATACAAAGCATCCATTTCGGTTTTAATTTTATGCAAAACCTTGTTGCCCATCATCACCGTTTCGAGAACGGTATGTTCGTCAAACATGTTGTGATTTTGGTTCAAAACCGACATACGTTTTCCGGGTTCCAAGTGAATGTGTCCTGAAGTAGGATCCATTTCACCCGCTATTATTTTAAGAAAAGTAGATTTCCCAGCTCCGTTAGCGCCAATAACGCCGTAAATATTGCCGTTTGTAAAGACCGTATTTACTTCGTCGAACAAAATTCTTTTGCCAAACTGAACTGATAAATTATTGATTGATAACATGGATGTATTTTTATTTTTGCAAAAGTACAAAAAAATACACGTTTTTATTAACGTGTCAATTTATAACTTGAATCCGCCTTAGAATCCAAAAAGTATTTTCAGGAGTTAAGGCATATCTTTTGACAACAAAATAATTGGAGAATACTAATCCCTAGAACTATAAATCCAATAAAAAAAAGTCGCATTTCAATTTGAAATACGACTTTTTTTATTAAATTATTTTAGAAAATAATTACTTATTCCCTTTTTCGAAATCAGCAACGAACTGAGCCAAACCAATATCAGTCAATGGATGCTTCAACAACCCGTAAATCGCCGAAAGAGGACCCGTCATCACGTCAGCGCCTATTTTAGCACAATTTACAATATGCATTGTATGACGAACCGAAGCTGCCAGGATTTGCGTTTCATACCCATAATTATCATAAATCAATCGGATTTCTTCAATAAGTGCTAGACCATCGGTTGACACGTCGTCCAATCGACCAATAAAAGGAGAAACATAAGTAGCACCAGCTTTGGCGGCTAACAAGGCTTGTCCTGCTGAAAACACTAGAGTGACATTCGTTTTTACTCCTCTATCCGAAAAGTATTTGGCAGCCATTACGCCTTCTTTGGTCATTGGCAATTTCACCACAATTTGCTCGTGTAATTCGGCCAATTCTTCGCCTTCCTTGATCATTCCAGCGAAGTCAAGCGCATTTACTTCGGCACTCACATCGCCATCAACGCTGTTGCAAATGTCAACATAGTGCTTCAAAATATTGTTTTTTCCGGTAATTCCCTCTTTGGCCATCAATGAGGGATTAGTGGTTACGCCATCTAAAACGCCCAATGCTTGCGCTTCCTTAATTTGAGCTAAATTAGCCGTGTCAATAAAAAATTTCATACTGTTTATATATTAATTGTGTGGGTATCTTTTTGCAAAACTACAAATTAAAACGCAACGTTTTTAGCGTATTTACGCACTTTACAACTGGCTGGTGTATCGCTTTTTTTTTGGTTTTATTAATTGGATTCAAAAGTAATTAATTTATTCAAATATCAAAGCCTTCAAGAATGACATCCCCTAAAGAAATATAAAATCATGAATTGAATAAACGTCTTCGGGCAAATTGGCAAAAAAGCCAACCTTACCCTCGGTGTTGATAACAATATCCACTAGGGTCTGCTGTCATTCGCCTGCATCTGTTACCCTTCTTGGTTGTGCCAGAGCATTGAACCCGAGAATCAGAAGCTGAATGACTTTTAGAGCTGTAGTGTTTTGTAGTCTCCCAAGACCAACACGGAATACATACTGTACTTTCTATACGCCCATCGGTAATGTTGGGAAAAAAGTTGATTCCGGTTTTCTTTTCCACCGCGTCAATCGATACTGCATAGCTTTGTAGGGATTTTGTAGAGGAACGATTGGGTATCAAAAAAGCGATACCTTTGATGCTTGGAGCGGAATAATCTAAGATTACTTTGTAGAAATATTCCGGAACGGCCACTTGGTCGGGGCCTATTTTGGTCAGGCCATTCCTTAAAACAGGACCCGTAACAATATAAATTTTTTTGTTTTCCAAAGCCCAGTCGCGGACTTTTTCTTCCAGATTTTTCCAAATCCCCCTATTAAATCCGGGTTCTTGAGGGCTCATATTAGTATAATAGAAGGATTCCTTCATGCTTAGCGCAGACCATCCCATATCGGCTGCGGGTGCGAGGTGTCCCCTGTCGTAACCGGAACCTTTATAATCCGCTTGGGAAGCCGAACCGGTTTGCACCTGGGGGTCAACTATAAACTTATTCGTTCGGTGGTATAATTTGATGGTTTCCGTATTGGTCAGTTCATAGGCAACCCAACTTGCTTGTTCCTGTGCCTCGTTGTACAAAAGGGAATAACCCGCGTGGTGAATGACTTTGTCTTTGGGTTTGGTTTCGGGAATTTCAAAGTGGGCTTTTCCGGTCCTTGGATTAGAAATATGCTTTTCCCAGGAATGACCGGACAATGTCAATTGGGCATTTAAGGAACCTAATGTAATCCAAGACAAAACAAATCCCAACACGTGCTTTTTCATAAAACTAAAAGTAAGAAGTTCCAAAAATAAGAAAAAAGCAGTGTTTTAAATCCATAAGAGCTGAATATACCCCAAAGCAGCCTATAACAGGCAAATACCAAAAATTAGCACCCCAAAAATCAGGTAAATAAACACAAACACGACAAAGACATTTAATGCAAACGTGCCCTTTATGATTTTCCGAAATCTAGAAGATTGTTTGATACGGCACGAACAAGCCTTGGTTATGGGATCTAGTTTTTTGTTTTTTTTCAGTGCTGGATTACAATTTATAATGCTTCATCAGCATTTTTTCATAGAGTTTATCGGGTAAGATTCGCTTGAGAACAATCGAGAATTGCTGCATAAAAATCCCTACTTTGTAATGAATTCTTGGGCTTGGGTTTTGGATAATTTGATAAACTGCTTCCGCCATTTCATCAGGATTACTGCCACTATCCACATGTTCGTCCATCATTTTCAGAGTGTTTCCATATGGAATTTCATAAGCGGAACCCTTGATTACCGGTGCATGAAAACGTCCCGAGGCAATATTGGTGGCAAAATCACCTGGAGCCACATTGGTAATCTGAATTCCGAAAGATTTCACTTCCATTCGCAGTGATTCTGTAATTAATTCCAAGGCACCTTTCGAGGCGGAGTAGACGCTGCGATACGGCAAACCCATATAGCCCGCTATGGAGGTAATATTGATAATTAGTCCTGATTTTTGCAAACGCATTTGTGGCAAAGCGGCTCTCATGACTTCAATCGGACCAAAGAAATTGGTTTCGAAATTGTTCTTGATTTCCTTAATTGGAATCTCTTCCAGCGGTCCTGTGATTCCAACACCGGCATTATTAATGACAATATCCAGTCTGCCTGATGTGGCAATTATTTTAGACACGGTGGTATGAATTGAATCAACATTTCTCACATCTAATGCAATTAATGGGAAAACTGAATTCAAAACTCGTTCCGGATTCCTACTGGTTCCATAAACTACAAACCCTCTAAGATGCAAAAATTCGCCAATAGACTTGCCTATTCCCGAAGAACCTCCTGTAATCAAAACTACTTTTTCCATTGTTATAGGATATATGTTATTGGTTGTGCATTATGGATAAATGTTAAGAATATTAATTGCGTATTTGCTAATTCTAACCCAACTACTATGCTTTAATTCAAACTCCGAAAGGTTCAAAAATAAAAAAATCTTCCTGAAGGAAGATAATAAAAACAGTAAAAAAATTGTAAAAACTGCGTTCGCTTTGCTAGGGTGGTTTGAAACCAACAATCATTAAAAAAATGGCAAGCGACCTACATCGCACCGCTCAACCACTTACCCTTGCTATGTTCCCATCCTGGGGGATTTTGCAGGAGCTGGTCGTGTAGGACTTGCCGTTGCAAATATACGATCTATTTTATATTTTCGCAAGGTCTTTGCGTCTATAAAATTAAGGTTGTATATTGCATTTTTAAAATTTTAATGTATGAGAAATTATAACTTCCTATCTTTCATTTTATTAGGAATAGTCATAACGGGTTGTGGGGATAAAAAAAACAATGACACTTCCCTATTTAGTTTTGACGAATCTAAATTTGCAGCACAATATCACTCACAGGAAACTTTGGAATTAGGTATCTTGAACCCGAATGCCAAAGAGATAGACAGTGTCATTTATTATCTAAACGACAAAAAAATTGGTTCAAAAAAAGGCCTTGGCAAACTGTCTTTCCAGTTAAAAGACCAAAAATTGGGATACCAGAGTCTGAAAGCATTGGTCTATTTTGAAGGGGAAAGTGCCCAAACCACATCCAGAATTGAATTAGGCTCTAATATAAAACCTAAGTTGCTAAAGTACACGGTTCTTAATACCTACCCTCATGACATTGCCTCTTTTACGGAAGGCTTAGAATTTTATAAAGATACTTTATACGAAAGCATCGGATTGTACAAAAGTTCCAAACTTTTAAAAACAGATTACAAAACCGGAAGAATTTATAAGAGTTTGAAATTGGATGACCGCTATTTTGGTGAAGGAATTACCTTTTTAAACAATAAAATTTATCAACTTACTTGGCAGGAAAAAACGGGTTTCATCTACAATGTCGATACTTGGAAATTAGAAAAAACCTTTACTTATGAAAAGGACATTGAAGGTTGGGGAATGACCAATGATGGAAAATACATTTACCAAACCGACAAAACTGAAAAAATTTGGAAAATGGATCCTGAAACCCAGAAAATGGTGGATTATGTCAATGTATATTCCGGAGATTCCAAAATCCCGAGCATTAACGAGTTGGAATGGATTAACGGAAAAATATATTGTAATGTTTGGCAAAAAGATGCCATTGCAATAGTAAACCCTAGTAGCGGAGCAGTCGAAGGAATTCTTGATATGTCAGGATTAAGAAAATTAATTCAATACCCTAAAGCCGAAGTCTTAAATGGAATCGCTTACAATACTAAAACTAAAACCATTTTTGTAACCGGAAAAAACTGGGACAAAATGTTTGAAATCAAGGTTTCGGAGTAATTCAAACTACTTATCGTGCATTGATTTGTATAAAAAAAGAGGAGCAAAATGCTCCTCTTTTTTTATGATACTGATTTATTTTTACTTTAAAGTAAAACTTGTTTTAGAAACCAATTCGTCTTTGTCGAAAACATTCACAAAATAAGTTCCCTTTGCAAAATCTTTTCCTGGCAAATCTTCTGATACGTCTACGGTTTTGTTAGCATATTTTACATTGGTCACAAAACTATACGTTAATGATTTATCCCCAAAAGTTTCCGTTTTCTTGTCTCCTAAAACATTACTTTTGCTGTCAATTACCTGAACAAAATAGGTTTTATCTCCAGATTTGGCAATTTTATTTTCGGCTATGGTAAAGCTAATTTTCAAAACATCTGCTCTACCGGCTCTTTCAGTAGCTATTTGTTTTCCGGAGCTTCTCATTTTATAAGCCGATGTTTTCATATTCAAAACCGTCAACTTAGAGCCTAATTCAACTGTTTTTGATAAATCTTCATTTTTGACCACCAATACCTCATTGGCTTTTTTTGATTCCCCCAATACAACAACAGTACTGTCGCGTTGAGTAGTTAGAGTTGTATTTTGTTTTTTCAAACCTTCATTTTCTGCTAATAAAACTTTCATGTTTCCTTGTAAATTAAGAAACTGTGTTTTGTATTTTGCCAAAGAAGCAACATCACCTTTAGATTTCTTAAGGTTTTCCATAAGAATTATCACTTTCTCCCTTTCTTTGATTAACTCCTCAGACATCGAGGTGTTTTCTGCTATTGCAGCATCATAGGTTGTTTTTAAATCTTCTAAATCTTTCATTACCCCTTCTTTTTCAGAAACGGTTTTTGTCAGTTCAGTTTGCACTACTTTTGCATCGGATGTGATTTTAAAAATATAAACTAAACTTCCCACTAACAGAATTGCTAGAATAGCAATTATTGTTTTTAAACTTGAACTACTTTGTTGATTTTCCATTTTACAAATATTTTTATACAAATTTAATAATATAATTCGACCTAATAACGAATTCTCAGCAAATATATTATATTTGAAGCTTATAACTTTTTATGGAAAAGCTGATTCTATTTACCGTTAATGACCTTGCTAAAATTACAAACCACAGAAGTGGGGAAATTAAATTTGGCGAAAAAATGTTGACAATTCCAAAAGAAACGGATCCCATTTCATTTCTAAAAACATGTGAAGCAAAATATGTTTTATTTGGAATACCGGAAGATATTGGTGTAAGAGCAAATTTCGGCAGACCAGGTGCTGCGTCAGCTTGGGATATTGCCATAAAAAGTATTGCCAATATTCAACACAATCGTTTTTGCAAAGGCAGCCAACTCCTTGTTATAGGAAAACTGGACGTTTGTGAAGAAATGAAAGAAGTCAAAAATTTAGATTTTAATAATGTCAATGATCGAAAAAGACTAAGCCAATTGGTAGAAATCATTGACAAGGAGGTTTCCCATATCATTTTTAATATAATAAAATCCGGAAAAACGCCCATTATTATAGGTGGCGGGCACAACAATGCCTATGGAAATATTAAGGGTACGGCTCTTGCCAAGGGCAAACCCATCAATGCCATAAACTTTGATGCCCATTCTGATTTTAGAATTTTGGAAGGACGACATAGCGGTAATGGTTTTTCTTATGCCTATGAGGAAGGGTTTTTAAAAAAGTATTTCATTTTTGGCCTGCACGAAAATCACACATCCAAAAGCGTTTTAGATATCATTAAAAAGACCGAAGACCGGTTGAGATACAATACCTATGATAGTATCAAAATTAGAAAAGAAAAGGACTTCAATAATGAGCTTGTTCAAGCAATGAAATTTATTGAAAGTGATGATTTCGGCATCGAAATAGATCTTGATGCAATTCCAGGTATCGCCAGCAGTGCCATGACCTTGAGTGGTTTCTCTATTGAAGAATTGAGGCAATTCATTTCCTATTTTGGCAAAAACAAAAAAGTGGCATATTTACATATTTGCGAAGGTGCTCCAGACTTGGGAGAAGAGAAAAACAGTCATTTAATTGGAAAACTTATTGGCTATTTGGTTACCGACCTCATAAAATCTAACAACGAAAAGGCAATTCGTTAATTCGTTATTTTCCGGATGCAAATTCCCATTTAAGAGAATTCCCAAGGAAGCAAATTTACTAATCCGCAAATAAATCTATCTTTGCGGCGCTATCCATCAACTTATTAATGGATATTTAATACAAAAAATATGTTATTCGAAGATTTATCACTCTCAAAAAGTATACAAAAAGCCGTATTTGAAGAAGGCTATACTAGTCCTACTGCTATTCAAGAACAATCTATACCACTAGTTTTATCTGGTAGGGATTTAATAGGCTGCGCACAAACTGGAACGGGAAAAACGGCCGCGTTTGCCATTCCAATCATACACCAACTACACAGAATTGTTGGTTCCTCAAAAAAAGCCAAAGAAATTAGGGCATTAATAGTGACTCCAACTCGAGAATTAGCCGTTCAAATTGGCCAAAGTTTTGAAACTTATGGAAAGTACACTAACCTGACCCAACTCACCATTTTTGGTGGGGTATCTCAGGTTCCGCAAGTGGATGCTTTACGAAAAGGAGTCGATATACTGGTTGCAACTCCGGGAAGATTACTTGATTTACACAAACAAGGTTTTATTGGCTTCGACCATTTACATACTTTAGTGCTTGACGAAGCCGACCAAATGTTGGATATGGGTTTCATCAACGACGTCAAAAAAATCGTAAAGCTTACCCCAAAAAACAGACAAACCTTGTTGTTTTCGGCCACGATGCCCATTGCCATTCGGGAATTAGCAGAAATGTTCTTGAAAGATCCGGTAAAAGTGGAAGTTTCGCCAGTTTCATCAACAGCCGAAAGCATAGAGCAGCATGTCTATTTTGTTGAAAAAACAGAAAAAAGAAATTTGTTGTACCATTTGATAAAGAATCAAAATTTATCGGATGTTTTGGTCTTTTCCAGAACCAAACATGGTGCTGACAACGTAGTGAAAGCCCTGCGTAAAAACAACATTGCAGCCGAAGCCATTCACGGTGACAAATCACAAAATGCAAGGCAACGCGTTTTGGATGCTTTTAAGAAGAAGGAAATTGGCGTATTGGTTGCAACTGACATTGCGGCTCGTGGTATTGACATAGATCAATTGCCGTTTGTTATCAATTTTGATTTACCCAATATCCCCGAAACTTATGTACACCGAATAGGCAGAACAGGTCGAGCCGGAAACGAAGGAATCGCGATTTCTTTTTGTAGTAAAGACGAACATCAATATTGGAAAGACATTCAAAAACTGATAAAAGTGGAAGTAAAAACCATAAATGACCATGCGTATCATTGGCATTCCGGAAGCCCTGAATCAGCTCCAACCTCTCCAGAAAAAAATTCAAATCGAAGTGGTGGTGCCCATAAATCCAGAAAATCAGAGGCTTCAAAACAAAACAAAAAACGCTGGTATTAACTTGCTTTTCACAAGCTAATTTTAAAATTTCACATATGCCTTTTAGTTTTTACTAAAAGGTATTTTTTAATAATAACTTTCTTAATATCAGTTAATTATATGTTAATTATATGTTATGTAATTTTTGAAGACGAGCATTTTTACCTAAATTTATGTAATTAATTATAAACAATTTAAATATCAAAAATTATGGAAACATTAGTTAAAAGAGACGGCTTGTTCCCGTCGTTAGTAAGTAGACCATTAAACAATTTTTTTGATGATTTTATCGTAAAAGATTTATTTGATTGGTCTGATAGAAATTTTGCCACTTTAGGCACTAATTTACCATCGGTAAATTTAAAAGAAACCGATACTAAATTAGAAGTAGAATTAGCAGCTCCAGGAATGAAAAGAGATGACTTCAAAGTTGAAATTGATAATAATATCTTGATGATCTCTTCTGAAAAAGAAGAAGAAACTGAAGAAGTCAGAAAAAAAGAAAATTATGTTAGAAAAGAATTTAATTATCAATCTTTTTGTAGAACTTTCAGTTTGCCTGAAACAGTAGATGAAAACAAAATTGAAGCTATTTATAAAGATGGTATTCTTCATGTTGCCATTGCAAAAAAAGAAAGTGCTAAAAGAAAAACATTAAAATCCATTCCAATTAAATAAATTTGCTTGTTTAATTTTGTTCGAGTAAATCATAAAACCATTTGAAATTTCATATAATTTCAAATGGTTTTTTTATTATATCGTGTACCTAAAAACTATTAATTTAGTGTAATTACCTATGAAACTCTTCAGCAACAAGACCTTATTCTTATTATTTAACTTCTAAAAGTGTTATGCCTCGGGGATTTATAAATTGATAATTATAATCCAGTAAAATTTTTGTAATTATTATCAAAAAGTTTAATCGAGATTATTTAATTGGTTGAAAATGTATTTTATTATTTTAAATATTTATCGAACATAAGATGTTAATAATCATGCATTTTGTGCGTTAATAATTTGTTAATATTTTAAAATCGAATTCATTTATTTACTAAATTAGAATAACTAAAATTAACAATTAAAAACATTTTAAAACTATGGGAACTATAATTAAAAGAAAGGGGTTATTTCCTTCGATGATGAAGAAATCAGTTAACAATTATTTTGATGATTTTATTACAAGTGAATCATTTGATTCGACAGATAGAAATCTTGTTGTATTAAACGGTGGCCTGACATCTGTAAATTTAAAAGAAATTGATATCAACATCGAAGTTGAATTAGCAGAGCTAAAAATGAAACAAGACCATTTTAAATTTGAAGTTGACAATGACACGCTGATGTTTTTTTCTTCTACTTCTTCTGAAGAAATAGAAAAAAGAGACAAGTTCATTGGTTTAGAATTTAATTATCGCTCATTTTGCAGATTGCCAAACCTTTAGTTTCCCAAAAATACACAAAACAAAAAATGCTGGAATCAACCAGCATTTTTTGTTTTGTGTATTTGGTCGGTAATCACTTGATACAATTTCACGGGTTCAAAAGGTTTTATCATGATATCATTCATACCCGCAGAAATCCCTTCTTCGATTATTTCGGCCTTTGTAAAAGCTGTCAGCGCAATAATAGGTGTTTTTATTCCCTTAAACCTAATTTTTCTCGTAGTTTCAAAACCATTCATTACTGGCATATTAATATCCATTAAAATGATGTCAAAATATTCTTTTTCTAAAATTTCCAAGGCTTGGAATCCATCATCGGCAAGAGTACAAATGTAATTGTTTTTCTTAATGATTTTTTGCGTAACAAGTTGGTTAATCTTATTGTCTTCGACCACTAATACTTTATATATTTGTTTTGCTGTTAGATCAACTTGAATATTATTTATAATTTCAATTGTTTTATCCAAATTATGCTCAAATGCTATGGTGAAAGTAAATGTAGAACCCAATCCTAATTTACTTTGAAGTGAAATAGTACTATCAAAGAGATGCAATAATCTTTTTACGATGGATAAGCCCAACCCTGTGCCTTGATAATCGGTCTCTTTTCTTCCAACTTGAACAAATTTATCAAAAATCTTATCTTGGTCAGCATCCGCAATTCCTACACCATTATCTATAATTTGGAATTCAACGAAGTTAACCTTGTCTTTTACTTCCACCAAGTTTGCAATAATAAACACTTTCCCATTTTTTGTGAATTTCAAGGCATTACTCACTAAATTCATCAGTATCTGTGAAAATCTTAATTTGTCCCCAATTAAACTATCAGGAATAGCCGAATCGATTTTGACCGTTATGGTATTATCATTATTCTTTGCTAAAAAAGACAGTGAATTTTTAATCATATTAATCTCGTCCGAAATATTGAAAGTCAAACTTTCAAGGACAATCCTATTTTCTTCTATTTTATTCATTTGAAGAACATCATTCACTAGAGACAATAAGTATCTGGCAGAAAATTTAAGAGAACTCAAATGTGGACTGTGTTCTAATTCTTTATGTTCGTCCAAAAGCATATTTGTAATGCCCACGACTCCATACAATGGCGTTCTCAATTCGTGGCTAATGGTCGACACAAATTGAGTTTTTAGCATAGATGCTTCTTCTGCTTTCTCTTTGGCAAGAACTAACTCTTCATTGGCTAGAGTAAGTTCAGCATTCTTTTTATTCTTTAATTTGTAATTATTGTAAAGCGAATACAGTAACAATAATAATACGCACAATATGCCATAAAACAAAAAGAGAATAATTCTGGATTTTCTTAAACTTTGATTTTGCAATTTATTTTGTATTCCAATCGCATCAAGCTTTCTTTTATAATCGTCCAATTCCAGATTTATTCCAACAGTATTTGCTTTTGCAAGTTTCTCTTTACTATAGAGCTCTTTAGTAATTTTGTTGTAAAATTCTAAGTTTTTATAAGCATTTTTATAATCCCTGTTTTTAAATAAAAATTTTGAATATTCATGGTGTGAAAATGACAAATTCATCTTTTCCGCTCCCACATTTCCTAATTTTATGGCATTCAAAAAGTAAGATTCTGCTTTTTTATTTTCGCCCTTATTACCGTAATACATGCCATTGAGCATGTTAAAGGAAACAATGGTTGATTTGTCTCCGAATTTTAAATGGTGTTTGTTAACAAATTTCAAATAAGAAAAACCATCATTAAAATCATCCATTTCAAAATATGCCCAAGCAAGATTCAATTTGGTTACCATAATCTGACTTGTATCGGCTGCCTTTTGGCTGTATTCTAATGCTTTTTTGTAGTAATCTATTCCAATGCCATATTGTTTTTTTTCGAAACAATATGTATTACCTAAATTATTGTTCAACCGATATTTAATGGTGTCATTCCTGATTTTATTGGCATAATTTATTCCTTTTTTATAAAACGAAATTGCTTTATCAAATTCAGCCAAATAATTGTAATTAGCGCCAATTATGTTATAGGAAATGGCGATTAGATGGTTGTCATTAATACTATTGGCATAATCTAATGCTTTTAGTGAAGTGACCAGTGATTTTTCAAAATTAGCGGAACGCATGTGTTGCGTTGCTTTCTTAATCAAAATTTCCGTTTCTTCTTTAGAAGGTAATTTTGTTTGTGCAGAAACCCCATTACTGAAAAAATTCAGAAATAATAAGGCAAAGGTGAAAACAACAATTCGTAATTGATACATAAATAAGGATTGCTGCCTCAAATATACATTATAATTTCAGTATTAGCATATACCATTCTCATCTTCAGCAAAGGGTGTGTAAACGGATCATAATTTGATTTTATAATCGTATCACAAACCGTTTTCTTCCTTTTTCCTTTGATTCCCAACTTCGTTGTTTTAATATTATTTAATAAATTTAGGGCTATTTTATAGAGTACGGATGAATTTTAGGCGCAATTCTGATCCCGTTTTCTTCTCAAACTTATAGAAAAGCAACGTCTAGTTTCCAATTGAATTTGTTTTATATTGACCAATGGGAGCAAATAATATGTTGAAATTCAGTTGCTTTTACATTTTAATTTGGAATACAATATCGCACTGCATTCGCCATTGGTTTATCACTATTTTTAAATTCTCTAGAAATTAGTGCTGTAGGTTTTATTTATCAAATAAAAATCAGCAAGAACTATGGCGGCCATGGCTTCAACAATAGGAACTGCTCTAGGAACAACACAAGGATCATGACGTCCCTTTCCTGTCATTTCGGTAATCTTGCCTTTATTGTCAAGCGATTCTTGTTTTTGCATGATGGTAGCCACAGGCTTGAAAGCTACACGGAAATAAATATCCATTCCGTTACTTATTCCACCTTGAATTCCCCCAGAAAGATTCGTTTTTGTGGTGCCGTCAGGATTATATAAATCGTTGTGTTCGCTTCCTTTCATTTCCGTTCCACAAAAACCACTTCCGAATTCAAATCCTTTTACGGCATTTATCGAAAGCATGGCTTTTCCAAGTTCGGCATGTAATTTATCAAAAACAGGTTCACCCAAACCAATTGGAACATTTTGAATCACACAACTCACAGTTCCTCCAACAGTGTCTCCTTGTTTCCGAATGTCACGAATATATTCCTCCATGATAACGGCCGATGCTTCATCTGGACAACGAACAGGATTGCTTTCGGTTTTTGAAAAATCTAACTCTTGGTATGGTTTATCAAGAAAAATGGGTCCTACGGAAGAAACGTAGGCATTTATGGTGATAGTGGGTAATATTTGTTTGGCAATAGCTCCTGCCACTACCCTACTGGCAGTTTCACGAGCCGAACTTCGACCTCCACCACGATAATCACGAAGACCATATTTTTTATCATACACATAATCAGCATGGCTGGGTCTATAATTATCTTTTATATGAGAGTAATCATCTGATTTTTGATTCGTATTTGGAATTATAAAACCAATTGGAATTCCCGTGGTTTTTCCTTCAAAAATTCCGGAGAGGAATTGAACATCATCTGGTTCTTTTCTCTGGGTAACTATTGCGGATTGCCCCGGTTTTCTTCGAGACATTTCAAATTGAATGGCTTCAAAATCTAATGTAATCCCAGAAGGGCAACCGTCAATGATACCGCCTAAAGCTTCTCCATGTGATTCTCCAAAAGTTGTTATCCTGAATAGTGTTCCGTAGCTGTTTCCTGCCATTGTTATAAGTTTTGAACAAAAGTACTATTTTAGTTCAAAGTTTAAAAGGTTAACCTCATATTTCAAGATAAAGTTTTGTCAATTTTAAAATAACAACACAACTAATAAAGCAGGAACCCCATAAAACACAATCATTAGAAAACATTTAATTAATTATCTTATACTTTTTTAGTCTGATATTAGTTATATATTTGTGAAAATTAATATTTATTTATGAAAAAAATTATTTTATCGGCTTTTATGTTAATTGGATTAACATTTGCCGCTCAGGCTCAAGAAATTTCGGAAAATGTATTAGGCCTACGTTTAGGCAGCAACGATGGTTTTGGAAAAGAGGTTTCTTATCAAAGAGGAATGTCAGACATTAATCGACTGGAATTGGATTTAGGTTGGAAAAGCAGTAACAATGTTGATGCTTTTAAACTGGCTGGAATTTACCAATGGGTTTGGAATATTGATGGAGATTTCAACTGGTATGCTGGAGCTGGTGGAGGTTTGGGTAGCTGGAGCAACAGTAATCATACGAATGGTACATTTATTTTTGCTGCAGGTGATGTTGGAATTGAATATAATTTTGACATCCCATTACAATTGTCCCTTGATGTAAGACCTGAACTTGGTTTTGGAGAATACAAGTACACCAATAGTAATTTAGATATCTTTTCTCCAGATATTGCTTTGGGAGTTCGATACCGATTCTAAATTTTCACTTGACTATAAAAACAATCCCGTTCTGAAATATTAGGACGGGATTCTTTATTTAATGATAATTTCTTTTTTTGAATTTATCCTGACAACACAATAGGGAGTTGCAATTTCTTGAGTAACTATTTTACTGGGTTCGGGGGTGATTTCTTTTATTGTTACAATTATATTTTTATCGGTTTCAACAACGCTTTCAATCACTATTTTATATCCTCCGGTTGATTTTTCGCCCATATTCATAAGAATAAAATTTGAAGTTTGAATATCATTTGGGCTTATTTTATTTTTTAATTTGGGATCATTCTGTAGCATTATAATTTCTTGTGGTTCGGATAGAATTTCGAAAAAATGAATGCTGGCACCACCATCTTCTTGTTGGATTAAGACCTCGAATAAAGGCCTGCTTTCTTGTTTTTTGGTCGTAGTGGCACAAGAAAAAAAAGCCATAGTAAGCACCAGTATAAAAACTTTTTTCATGAAAATTTATTTATGGCTTTTAGATACAAATCTTCGTATAAAGGTAAAATATTTTCGATGTCAAATTGTTTTGCAACGGACAAAGCATTCCTTTTGAATTCGGCTAAAACACTGTCGTTATTTAAAATTCGTAAGGCATTTTCGGCCATTTCATGAATATTGCCCACATCGCTTAAATATCCTGAAATGCCCTCAAAATTCACCTCAGGCAAACCACCCGAATTACTCGAAATAACAGGTACGCTCCACGCCATAGCTTCTAAAGCCGCAAGACCAAAACTTTCGGTTTCTGAGGGTAATAAGAATAAATCGGTATAACTCAAAATCTTGTCGATTTCATTACTGTTGCCAAAGAAAATTACCTTGTCCAGAATACCTAATTCCTGGCATAAATATTCCGCTTTTTCTTTTTCAGGACCATCCCCAACCATCATTAATTTGGCAGGAATTTGTTGTTGTATTTTATGAAAGATTTTAATCACGTCAGGAATTCTTTTTACCTTTCTGAAATTACTGATATGGGTAATAATCCTTTCCTTTTCGGTCGCCATGACAGAGCGGCTGCAAGGGGTACTGAAGTCCTTACTGTTTTTATCCAATTCAATAAAATTTGGAATTACCTGGATTTCATTTTTTATACTGAATAATTTAATCGTGTCATCTTTCAGACTTTGGGAAACCGAGGTCACAAAATCTGATTTGTTAATACTGAAGGTTACCGCAGTTTTATAGAAGGGATGGTTTCCAACCAAGGTAATATCAGTGCCGTGAAGAGTAGTTATCATTGGGAGATTAATACCTTCATCCTTGAGCATCTGCTTGGCCATATAACCTGCATAAGCGTGTGGAATGGCATAGTGTACGTGGAGTAATTCTATTTTATAGAGCTTCACCATATCGACCAATTTACTAGATAAAGCCAGTTCATAAGGCTGAAAATGAAACAGGGGATATTCTGGAACGTTGACTTCGTGGTAATGAACATTAGGGTTCAGCAACGCCAAACGAACTGGTTGGCTATACGTAATAAAGTGAATTTCGTGGCCACGACGGGCTAATTCAAGGCCCAGTTCCGTTGCAACTACTCCACTTCCACCAAAGGTGGGATAACAAACAATAGCTATTTTCATATTTGTATTTTGATAAACCAAATTTTGGTTAAATGCGTACATTCAAAATGGAATGCATAAGACCTGTTTTTATGGAACCGGTTTCGATAAATAAATTATATAGAAAGTTTTTAGAAAAAACGACTGTGCCAACTGTCCATAGCCGGAACTTCCCAAGATTCGTTGTATTCTTCAATGGTATTAACCAAGTTATTGAAAACAATGGTATTTTCGGTAACGGCTTTTTCTTTAGCCATTTTTTTGAAATCAATCAAGGTTTTGTGCGCAATGTGTTCTCCGTTTTTGAAGGTAACATTCATTTTGTCTAACAAGTCGACATTGTATTTTTGCTCCAATTTTTGGATAAATTGCACCGAAGCATCAATGGAACAACCCGTTGCAACTTGAACTTCCTGATTTACAGCAAGTATTATGAATCTATTGTATTTTAATTGATAAGATGATTCAAGACCTACATTGTGTGCTTCCCAATTTTCGAGAAAGGATTGCAAAGCAGTTTCAATTTGAGAAAATTCTTCATCCGAAAATTTTCTGTTAGATTGGTAAATCCAAATTTTGGATTCTTCGGGTAAATTTTCAAAAGGAATGTACATGATAATTATGAGTTGTGAATTATTAATTTAAGAATTTGAGTTCAAAATTTGTAATTATTAATTCGGAATTGATTTATAAATCCTGAGCATTAGCAATCAACTCGGCGATGTCCATTACTTTTACCGTACTTTCCTTTTCTTTATTTTTGATACCGTCAGTCATCATAGTATTGCAAAAAGGACATCCCGCAGCAATAATATCCGGGGTTGTCCCCAACGCTTCTTCTGTTCTTTCGATGTTTATTTCTTTATTTCCAGGTTCGGCATCTTTGAACATTTGAGCACCTCCTGCACCGCAACAAAGTCCATTAGCTTTAGACCGTTTCATTTCGACCAATTCGGCATCTAGCTTTTGAATCAAATCTCGGGGGGCTTCATAAATACTATTCGCCCTGCCCAAGTAACACGGATCATGAAAAGTAATTCGCTTTCCTTTAAATTGACCGCCCTCAATAGTTAATCGTCCATCATCCAGCAAGGATTTTAGAAATTCGGTATGATGAATAACTTCATATTTACCGCCCAATTCAGGATATTCATTTTTTAAAGTATTAAAACAATGCGGACAAGCAGTAACTATTTTCTTGGCTTCATATGCATTCAAAACCTCAATATTCATCATGGCTTGCATTTGAAACAAAAACTCGTTTCCGGCACGCTTGGCTGGATCTCCGGTACAACTTTCTTCCGTTCCAAGAACTGCGAAAGAAACATTCGCACGATTTAGAATTCGTACAAAAGCCTTAGTAATTTTTTTAGCTCTATCGTCAAAACTTCCGGCACAACCAACCCAAAATAAAACTTCTGGTTGCTCGCCTTTAGCCAGCATTTCAGCCATCGTGGGCACTATTAAATTTTCTGACATGATTTTTATTGCTACGGATAAACATTTCGACGGATTCTATATTAGTTTTCGTTTTTCCAATTCAATCGATCTTGCTGATTGTATTGCCATGGCGCACCATTATTTTCTATATTGGACATCATAGCATTTAGTGACATTGGAGCGGCACTTTGTTCCATTACTAAATAGCGACGCATGTCCATAATAATAGATAGCGGACTGATATTAACTGGACATTCCTCGACACAAGCATTACAGGAAGTACATGCCCAAAGTTCTTCTGGGCTAATGTAATCGTTTAATAATGTTTTATTATCTGGAATAAAAATGCCTTTGTTGGCATCAATATTTCTTCCCACCTCTTCGATTCTGTCTCTGGTATCCATCATGATTTTACGAGGGGACAGTTTCTTGCCTGTAACATTTGCGGGGCAGGAAGAGGTACAACGGCCACATTCAGTGCAGGTATACGCATTTAATAATTGCACCCAATTTAAATCCTGAATATCACTTGCCCCAAATTTATTTGGAGGAGCATTTTCGTTAACGGGTGCTGCAGCATAAGGATCAGCGTTTGGATCCATCATCAATTTCACCTCATTGGTAACCGAAGCTAAATTATCAAATTGACCTTTTGGATGTAAATCCGCAAAATAAGTGTTTGGGAAAGCCAATAGAATATGCAGGTGTTTTGAAAAATATAAATAATTCATAAAAATCAAAATTCCAATAATGTGTAACCACCAAAACATTTCCGAAAGAAGCATCACCATCTCATTCGAATAAGAATTAAACAGAGGCTCAATAAATTGACTAATAGGAAATGAACCCGCTTTTATGAAATGAGAAAAGCCACCAGGAACGTTTTGAAGATTCAAATCGGAAGCGTTCATCAACAAAAATAACGACATTAACACTACTTCAAAGTACAGAATGTAATTCGCATCTTTTCGAGGAGAACCATTTAAATCTTTGCTATCAAAGCGTTTTAGTTTTATAATATTCCTTCTTGTCCAGAAGGCAAAGACGGCCAATAAAACCAATACTGCCAATATTTCAAAAGAAGCTATCAAAACATCATAAAAAGCGCCTAAAAAAGCGAAAACTCTATGCGTTCCAAATACCCCATCGATAATTATTTCTAACAATTCTATATTAATGATAACAAATCCCGAATAGACAATAACGTGAAGAATTCCTGCAATAGGACTTCGAACCATTTTGGATTGACCAAGAGCAATCATTGCCATATTTTTCCATCTTGCTTTTGGGTTGTCTTTGCGATTTACGGCAATGCCAAGATTTATATTCCGAATGATTTTTTTAATATTAGAATAAAAATAACCAAATCCTAAAACGAGTACTATTGTAAATAAAATGTTATCCAAATAACTCATAATTGCTAGTTTTTAACTTTTGTAACCGAATCATTTACAGGAGCAACATAAGGTTTATTCTTTTTTCCGAAGAAGGAAACATTTACATATCGAGTAGGATAAAGTCTCACGTCTTGCAATAACAATTCAAGCTCTTTTGTAGTTCTATCTAAGTTTTTATATAAACCCTCGTCATTCAACATCTTGCCCATTGTGCCTTTTCCGGCTTGGAGGCTAGCCATTATCGCATCAACATCATTCAAGGTTTTTTGTAGGCTTTTGGCAGTTTTTCCCAAATCAGCTTTGTTCAAAGAATCAGAAATCTTGGAAAAATTACTCGATATTTTATTAAAGTTGGAGACCACTCCTTTTATTTGAACTTTATTGTCATCTAAAATGGTGTTCAAACTTAAGGAAGCCTTTTGAAATTCCACACTGGTTTTACTTAATGCAGCTAGACTGTTTTTCAAATCCTCTTGTCCCTTATTGTCTAAAACATTATTTATGCCGGTTATTAGATTGTCTGCATTAAGCATTAACTTCTCCATTTTTTCTTGAAGAGGTACCAATTTTTCCCCCACGGAAGCAGACAGACCTAATTTAGTAGTTCCCTTTAGTTTCTGACCGTCTACCGCTAAAGTTTTATCACTAAAATTCGGATAAATTGCAATTTGTTTTCCGGCAATAAAACCAGGTTCATAAATTGTCGCCACGCTAGATTTAGAAATAGGAAAATCGGTTTTTAATTGCAATTCCACCAGTAATTTTCCCGTGTTTTCGTCTAAAGTTATACTGCTTACCTTACCAATATTTAATCCATTTAGAGTAACAGGGGCTGAAGAAGCCAAACCTTCCACATTATCATACTCCACATAAAAAGTTTTATAATCCGTAAAAAGATCCTTTCCTTGAAGGAAGCTATATCCCCAAATAAATAGCAAAATAGCAGAAATGACTAATAGGGCTGTTTTAATTTCTCGTGTTAATGTCAAAATTCAAATGTTTATACAAATTTAATATAAAAAATAATTAAACTTATCGTTAATACTATTTAAGTGCGTCTTGAATACTAATGTTTTTCCCGTCTTTAAAGGCAATTAAATAAGCATTTTTGTATCCTTTAGATTTCGCTTCTTGCAATAATTTTTTTGCTTCTTCATAATTGGAAGTTTCACCATACATATATTTGTATAGATTCTTTGTTTGGGAACTTGAGATGTTTTTCAATCCTTTAAAATTTTTAGAATCCAATTCTACTTTGTTGACGCTTGCTGAAAGCTGCACTTTAAAGATTACTCCATCTGCCATAACCTGATTTACTGCTGTTTTTTTGGTAATAGGCACATCGATCAATTGTTGTTTTACGGAATTGGCAGTATCCTTTAAGGGTTTTTCAATTATTTTTCGAGAGGGTTTTTCGTAATCACTGTCTAAATTTCCATTGCCAAAATATTCTTTTTTGTAACTAATAATAGCATTTGCTATGGCGTTGGCTATATCATCCTGACCTTCTTCAGAGTCTAGAATATTACCTTCCACAGGATTGGATATAAATCCAGTTTCTATCAATACTCTTGGCATATAGGCTTTATGGAGCACCATATAAGGAGCCTGCTTCACCCCTCCTTGTCTAAGTTTTTTGCCCAAGGCTGCAAATTCTTCCTCTACCTTACTAGCCATCGAAATACTGTTGTCCAAATATTCTTCCTGCATCAAGGTCATTCCTATCATTGTTTCTGGTGAATTGGGATCAAAACCTTCATATTTTTGTTTGTAATCTTTTTCTAAGGTAATAACCGAGTTCTCTTTTTTAGCAGCCTCAAGGTTTGAAGCCACTTTAGTCATACCCATTACATAAGTCTCTGTTCCGTCTGCCGCAGTATTTTTGTTGGCATTACAGTGAATAGAGACAAAAATATTGGCATCAGATCGATTCGCAATATTGGCTCTTTCAATTAAATCGATAAAAACATCTGTTTTTCGAGTGTAAATAACATCAATTTTAGGATTCTCTTCTAATATCTTTCCCACTTTAAGTACAATGGCCAAAGCAATATTCTTTTCTACATGACCATTATAAACTGCACCAAAATCATGTGCACCATGACCTGCATCCAAGGTTACTTTGAATACATTGGATTGACCAAAGCCAAATAAAGAAACTATCAATAAAAGGGAGGAAAATATTAGTTTGGTTCTACTAATTATATACATAAATCTAAAAGTTAATTATAATTAAGGTACTACAGCTATAAAACTATTAATTGATTATTTTTGACAAAAATTTATATGTAAGTTTGACACTTCAAAAAAAAAGCCATATTTTACAAAAATAGCATTAAAACCTTTGCATACAAACTTATTTAATATCGTTTTATTATCAATTTTCCTAACAATTGGATCTTGTAAATTATATTCCCAAGATATAACAAAAAACCAAACGGCTATACCTTCTAAAAACCAAACAAATAGCACTAGAATTAGTGTTGATACTTCCAAAAAATCAATTTTTTATATAAATAATAAAGAATCAGACACTATAAAAAAGGATAGTATCAAACCCAAAAAGGCATTTCTTGAGGGCAAGGTAAAATACATGGCTAAAAATTATGCCAAAATTGAGCAAAAGAAAAAACGCATTACCTTATATGATAAGGCCGAATTGTACTATCAAGATATAGAATTAAAGTCAGGAATCATCGTAATGGATTACGAAAAAAATGAAGTATATGCCGGGCGAATTAAAGATTCTACTGGGTTTTATACGCAATATCCCAATTTCAAACAAGGAGAAAATATCATAGAACCCGATTCCATTCGATTTAATTTCAAGACAAAAAAAGCATTAATTTGGAATTCAAGAACAGATCAAGGTGAATTTAAAGTAAAGGCTGCCATTACAAAAAAGGAAAATGATTCCGTATATTTTTTGAGAGGCGCCCGATTTACAACTTCCAAAGATATAGATCATCCCGAGTATTATTTCCGAACTAGTAAAGTAAAATTTACTCCCGGCAAGAAAGTCGTTACTGGATTGACTAATATGGTTATTGCCGACGTTCCTACGCCCCTGGCATTGCCTTTTGCTTTTTTTCCAATGAGTAAAGAAACCAGTATTTCAGGAGTGATTTTACCCAGTTACAATGACTCGAATAATAGAGGGTTTTCATTACAAAACGGAGGGTATTATTTTGCACTTGACGACCATTATGATTTAACTGTTTCCGGCGATTATTATACCAATGGGAGTTATGGAATGCGTTTTGAATCCTCCTATGCAAAACGATATAATTATAGAGGAAATTTAAATTTTCGTTTTGAAAATTTAATTAATAGTGAAAGAGGCTATCCTGATTATTCGAAACAAAACATTTACAATTTTCAATGGTCCCATTCCAAAGATTCTAAATCAAATCCAAATTCAAGTTTTTCTGCTTCTGTAAATCTTGGAAGCAGCAAGTATTTTAAACAATCTATAAATCAAGCTAATATCGGTTCTAATCTCAACAACACATTAAGCTCTTCTGTTTCCTATTCCAAAACATTCAATTCGGTGCCACAAGTGAGAATGTCTTTGACCGCGACACATTCTCAAAACACCCAAACCGAGGAAATCAATATGACATTACCCACACTTCAAGCAAGTGTTGACCGAATTTATCCTTTCGTTGGAAAAGATGGAATTAAAAAAGGGTTTTTCAAAAATATAAATTTGCAATATAATTTAAATGCTAGAAATAGCTTCACCACCAAAGATTCGTTATTCTTTAAACCTGAAATGTTTAAAGATGCTAAAACCGGTATGGAGCATACTATCCCGCTGAGTACTAATTTTAAATTGTTCAAGTATTTCAGTGTCTCAACTTCTGCAAATTATAAGGAAGTTTGGTATTTGAAAACCATCGGAAGAAATTATGATGCGTTTCAAGGCAAAGTAGTCGATAACATCGTAAATGGTTTCGATGCTTACAGAACCTATTCCTTTTCTTCCAGTATAGGAACCACCATTTATGGAACGTTTAATTTTGGTGAAAAGAAAAAAATTAAATCAATTAGACACGTAATGCGCCCATCAGCTTCCTATGGATATACGCCAAGTTTTGAAAAGTATTATGACACTTATGCCTCTGATGCCAGCGGTACTATGACAAAAGAATATTCTCGTTTTGAAGACGGAATTTTTGGAGCTCCTGGAAAAAGTAATTCGAACACACTTGGATTTGATTTAAGCAACACTTTTGAAGCAAAAGTGACTGACAAAGACAGCACCAAGACCGAAGCTAAAAAAATTATGCTTCTTAATAATTTAAATCTTTCCACAAGTTATGACATCAATGCTGACGGAATTGCTTCTCTAAAGTGGTCGCCAGTAAGAGTAAGTGGGGGAACACAGCTTTTAAACAACAAAATGAATGTGAATTTTGGAACCACCTTAGACCCTTACGCTATCGATAATTCGGGTAAACGAATTAATGTTTTTAATATTGATAATGGTGGTAGTTTGTTTAGAATGACGAGTGCCAATATGACTTTAAATTACTCTCTTTCAAGCAAAAAGGATGAAGATAAAACGAAAGACAAAAACAATCAAGGAAAAAGAAATGGTGGTCGAGAAGACGACTTGTTCGGAACGAATACTGATTTAAGCGATCGCAGAAAAAGTCAATTTGATGGAAGTGAAGAGGAAGGCGAAGACAAGATTTCGGAGTTTTTTAGTTCCAAATTACCATGGGATATGACATTTGCCTATTCCCTGACTTATGGAAATAACAATAGAGAAAAACAAATAGTTGGAAATTCTCTAATGATTTCCGCCAATGCTGATTTAACTCCTAAATGGAAAACAGGAATATCTACTGGATATGATTTTGTACAGAAAGGAGTTACCTTCACACAACTTCGTTTTGAAAGAGATTTATTGAGTTGGAGAATGGATTTCAATTGGATGCCATTTGGGACCAATGCTAATTGGAGCTTTTTCATCGGAATAAAATCGGGTGTATTGAGCGATATAAAATGGGACAAACGAAGTACTTCCAATAGATAATATTTTCATTCAATTAGACTCAAAAATTATAAAAATCCAAAAAATTATTTTTTATGAAAAAAATTATTTTTACCAAAAATGCTCCAGCACCAATAGGACCTTATAATCAAGCTATCCTCAAAGGAAATACCCTTTATGCTTCGGGGCAAATTGCCATAAATCCAAAAACGGGTGAATTGGTCACAGCCAATATTGAGGAAGAAACGCATCAGGTTATGCATAATATGAAGGCTGTTTTAGAAGCCGCAGGAATGACATTTGAAAACGTGGTAAAAACTACTATATTTATTATGAACATGAGTGATTTTGGGAGTATAAATACCATTTACGGTTCCTATTTCAACGAAAAAACTGCTCCGGCCCGTGAAACGGTTCAAGTGGCTTGTTTACCAAAAAATGTAAATGTCGAAATCTCTATGATTGCAGTGCTATAGCATTCTAAAATAATTGTGCCGCTGACTCATTTTAGCCAATGGTACATTATGCACATCGCAAACACGCAATAACATATTGACATCCGATTCGTGTGCGTGACTTGACAAAGGGTCTTTAAAAAACAAAACCATCTTTGTTTTGCCTTCGGCTACCCTGCCCGCAATTTGCGCATCGCCTCCTAGTGCACCCGAAAGCATTTTCTTTACTTTAAAACCTGCATTATCTTCTTTAGAACCAGTCGTTCCAGTTGCAATAAGTTTTATTTTATCCTGCAGTAAAATGCTCTTGTTTTTATTCAAAAACTGAACCATATCTTCCTTTTTCCCATCATGGGCAATAATTGCTATTTTCATTTTTTTAACTTAAACATTTATAAAAAACCCAACGTTTTAGGTCAGGTTGGTATAGTTATTTATTTGTTATATGATAAGCAATGAGTCCATCAATAGGTCTTCTTAAAACATTTCCTAATTGCAAACCATATTTTTCAAATGTTACTTGCAATTCATCCCTTAAATAAAACGCAATAGAACCAACAAAATTTACCGGAACTTCCTGGCAGTTTTCATATTGTTGGATGTAATTTTTTACAAAAGATTTCATTTCCTTGAAGATGATTTTTTTACAAAAATCGGTTTCTTTGTGCTGGATTAAAAATTTTGCATAAGTGGCCAAATAAGCATTTGGGTTCGCTTTTTTATATAATTCATTTTTAATCGAATCAGGATTTAAATCATATTCCTTTTCGAATATTAGAGCTAATTCCTTTGGCATTTTATTAAAGTAATATTTTCGAATTAATTGTTTTCCAAAGACATTGCCGCTGCAATCATCCATAATGATGTAACCCAATGACTGTACTTTTTGATGCAATACTTTACCATCAAAATAACTGCAGTTTGAACCTGTTCCTAAAATTGCAACAATCGCTTTTTCTCCTTTTGGGGTCGTAGCATAAACAGCTGCATAAGTATCTTCTTCCACTACAATAATTGCATTAGAAAAATATTCCTGAAAAACTCTAGAAAGCGAAATTTTCATATTGTCTGTGCCACAACCTGCTCCGTAAAAGAATAAATGAGTGGTTTTTTCCTTGTTTTGCAAAATATCAAAACGATCGTTTAAGCGTTCAATAATATCTTCTGGTTCAAGTATTTCAGGGTTTAAACCTAGTGTTTGTGTGGTAAACAAAACTTTTCCATCCTCGTCTATTGCAATCCAATCTGCCTTGGTGGAACCACTATCAACTAATAATCTCATGTTTAATATGGGTTTAATCTTAGATTTTAGTCTTAAAGCTATTTGGATTAAAACTAAAAAATGTTTTTTTGTTTGGATAAAAAAATCCCGTTAAAAACATATCTAACGGGATTTTATAAATATCTTAAAATTATTTTAAACTTGTTATATGAACAGCAAGGTCAATTAATTTACTTGAATATCCATACTCATTATCGTACCAAGAAATGATTTTAAAGAAAGTTGAATTCAACCCAATTCCTGCATTAGCGTCAACAATTGACGTTCTTGAATCAGAAACAAAATCTTGAGATACAACTAAATCTTCAGTATATCCTAAAACACCTTTCATTGTAGTTTCAGAAGCTAATTTAAATGCAGCCATTATTTCAGCATACGAAGTTTCCTTAGCTACTTTTACTGTTAAATCTACAACTGATACATCGACAGTAGGAACACGCATAGACATACCTGTCAATTTTCCATTTAATTCTGGAATTACAAGTCCTACAGCTTTTGCAGCTCCTGTAGATGATGGGATAATGTTGCAAGATGCAGCACGTCCACCTCTCCAATCTTTTCTTGATGGGCCATCACATGTCATTTGAGTTGAAGTTGTAGCATGAACTGTAGTCATTAAAGCTTCAACAATACCAAAATTATCATTGATGACTTTAGCAATTGGAGCTAAACAGTTTGTTGTACAAGATGCATTTGAAACTACAGTATCAGTTGCTAAAGCTTTTGTATGATTTACTCCCATCACAAACATTGGAGCATCAGCAGATGGTGCAGAAATAATTACTTTTTTAGCTCCACCTTTAATGTGTGCGCTTGCAGTTTCTTTTGTTGTAAAGAAACCCGTACATTCAGCAACCACGTCTACTCCTACTTCATCCCATTTTAAATTGACAGGTTCTCTTTCGGCAGTGATTCGAATATTTTTACCGTTTACATAAAGTTTTCCTTCTTTTACTTCAACGGTTCCGTTAAAACGACCGTGCACAGAATCATATTTTAACAAATACGCTAAGTGATCAACATCCAACAAATCGTTGATTGCAACCACCTCTACATTATCTCTGTTATAAGATTCTCTAAAAACAATTCTTCCAATTCTTCCAAAACCGTTTATTCCTAATTTTACTTTTGACATTCTTTTTTTATTTAATCGTTTATTAATATTTTTTAGTTAAGGATTTTATATAACGTAGTTTTTTATTATACTGACATTATTTCAGAAACACGTAACAATTCCCTGTCAATTTCTGTGTGCCCTTTTATTGCTTTTAGCAATGGAGTGAGTTCAACTTTATTGTTCAATGTTCCAACCATGTAATTTGATTTCCCTTCCAATAAAGATTCGACCGCTTTAACGCCCAATCTACTGGCTAAAACCCTGTCAAAACAAGATGGTGACCCACCACGTTGCATGTGACCCAATACAGAAACACGAACTTCATATTCCGGCAAATTGGCTTCAACGTAATCTTTCAATTCGAAAACATTTTTACCAATTTTATCTCCTTCAGCAATCACCACAATACTGGATGATTTTCCAGAGGCTTTACTTTTTTTAAGTGATTCCAATAATCTTTCCAAGCCTAAATCTTCTTCCGGAATCAGAATTTCCTCTGCCCCTGCTCCGATACCAGCGTTTAAGGCAATATGGCCAGCATCACGACCCATAACTTCCACAAAAAATAGTCGGTTGTGAGAACTTGCTGTATCTCGTATTTTATCTATACATTCTACAACTGTATTTAAAGCAGTATCATAACCTAAAGTGTGGCTTGTTCCAAAAATATCATTGTCTATTGTCCCAGGAATTCCCATTACAGGAAATTTGAATTCTTTATTAAAGATTTCTGCTCCAGTAAAACTTCCGTCTCCGCCGATAACCACAAATGCGTCTATTTCAGCTTTGAGAAGTTTTTCATGTGCTTTTTTACGACCTTCAGCAGTCATAAATTCTTTGGAACGAGCTGATTTAAGTATTGTTCCTCCTTTATTAACCGTGTTGTGAACACTTCTTGGACCCATTTCTTTGAAATCACCCTCAATCATTCCTTGGTATCCTCTATAAATCCCTACACATTGAATGTTATGATAAGCACATGTTCGAACTACTGATCTAATGGCTGCATTCATTCCAGGTGAATCGCCACCAGAGGTCAGAACACCAACCCTTTTTATTGTTTTTGGCATTATTTTAGTTTTAAAGCGTAAAATTAACAAACATTCAACAATCTGAAAGCGACGTTTATAATAAATTGTCAAAGAACATCTTAATTCAAACGTTTTAGTTAATAAGTTGGTAATCTATGGCCATGAAAATGGCACTAATTTGAGTAATAACTAGAAATTACAACATAAATAGAACACTTTTCCAATTTATAAATGCCTTGTTTTTATAATTCAAAGTAATTTTAATCTTCTTCAGGTAATGTGCCGTCCCTATTCAATGTTTGTTTTGAAGTAGTCGGCTTTTTTGATTTAGAAATAGCAATGTCATCAGCTGATAAATATGAATCTTCATTCGTTGACTTTGACTTTTTTTGTCTTTCTATTTTTTGATTTTTAAATATTTTGTTTACTAAGTCTTTAAAAGTATCAAAATCTACTTCGTAGGAAACACCCAACCCTTGAGTATACCCAATTCCTTGACCAATATAATTGATGTCATTTTCTTTATTAAACATGCGTAAGTTTAGCGTACCATCTTCATTTACCCTATATTGAATTTCAACATCTCCAATTATTGCAGTTTCATTTATTCCACCAAAGGGAACTCCTACTTTTCCATTGAATGTAACTCTTTCATTTATTTTTGAAGAAATTGTGGCAACGAATCTTCCATCGGATTCCTTTCCAATTCTTTTATCGGCAGAAATAACATTAAAATCAACATTGAATTTATCGTTGTTCGTTTTAATAATCCCACCTAATAAGCCTGTTGCTGTTTCGAAAATACTTCTTGAAAAATCAGATTGGCTAACTCCTTCTGAACTCAGGAACCCACCAGACGACAGTAGATATAAGGCTTGTGTTTGTCTTACATCCTTATCGTTTAACTTATACTGAATCTCTGATTTTAATACATTGCTAACAGTGGGGAATTCGAAATTAAAATCTGGCTCTGGACTCGCTAAATCACCTCTTACACCAATGATTACTCCAACGGGGACCTTTTTGTTAAACGAGGAGTTTTCTAGTAATACAGTCGGATTTGCACTGGTTTTGTATACTGCCTCTAAATTCAAACGAGCCTTCATCGGATCGCCTTCCCAAGATATATACCCACCTTTTTTTACATCAAATTTTCTGTCGATAATTCCACCATATTTAAAATTGTAAGTCCCTTCATAGGCTTGAAAATCGCCCCACATGTTAAATTTCCCTAAGGTATTAATCTTAAATAATAATGTTCCATTGCCTTTTCCTTTCATTCCATGTCCAGAAATCCGATCTAAAATCACTTCAACTTCTGCATTAGGGGTTATATCTAAATCAAATTCCAGTTCAAGTCCCTTATAATTTCTCGTATTTTCAACAATTCCTTGTTTAATATTATATTTTTCTTTAGAAGTTAAAAAATGAATAAAACTGTTTTCACCTACATTTTCGACATCGTTAATAGGGATTTTTAACGCAGAGCCTTTTTCTGATATTGCATCAACTTTAATGAACAATCCATTTGTTGGACCTTTAATGGTTGCGTTACCATTAATAAATGCCGTTCCATAATAAGCAGCCCCTTCATGGTCAACTGTGTTAAGTACCATTAATCTTTTTGAATTAATATCTAAATCTAATCTCCAATCAGAAAAATTGTTATGCTGAATATTTCCGTTTAAAATTCCTTTGGTACCAAATTTTGAATCTGTAATGGTATTCTTTCTGAAAATAAACTTTTCGCTAGTCAAATCGACAATAGTTTTATCACTTAGCCCGTAATCAACATTTAAATAAGGAATGGTCAATCCCGCATTATCGACATAAAGCCGTCCTTTTATATTTGGTTTATTAAGATTGCCATCTATACTTGAATTTCCGGATGCAAAGCCTCTTATATTTGATAATACATCTCCACCGAGCGAGTTTAAAACTGACAAATTAAAATTATTGAATTTTAAATTTAGATCCAAAATAGGATCTTTATTAACAATTTCGAAACTTCCTTTTAAATCAAAAGACTCCAAATTTGCATTTTCTAGATTGGAATTTATAGTAAAATTCTTAAGGCTTTCATCTCCATGAATATCAAATTTCAAAAGACCTAGATCGGTTTTATTTATATTTAGATGGTCAATTTTTATTGAAGAAGCGGGCTGAAAAACCGCATTATCTTGTTTAAAAGTCACCGCCCCATTTATATTTCCATTAAAAACAAATTTAGGATTTGTTGGAGTAATTTGATTTAAATCAACATCTTTAAAACTTAATTTTAAATCCTTATAAGTATTATCTTTTAGGTTTCCCATAAAGGAAATCTCTTGATTTTCATGAGATAATATTATAGTATCGAAATTGAAATTTTTTAAAGCTTTATCAAAAACGACCTGATTGTTAGGTGTTTCTTTTTCATTCAAAAACCACAAATAATCTTTGATTTTGATCTCGGATTTGCTAATTCCCACCAAATTATTATCATCCTTGTTTATGGTATGATACAAGTTTAGATTAAAGTAATCTTCCCCTTTTGAACCGCCCTTAAATTCGGAACGAAAGAACAAAGTATCTTTCATGGTTACGTTTATTAAACTAAAATCACGAATTTTGTAATACTTGGTTTTTATGCTATCCAATTCAAAATAGGCATTATAGAGTGGGTTTTTATTGTCAATTTTGAGTCTAATATTATCAAACGTGTTTTTAGAAGCGGTAATTTGAGGAGAATTAAAATTGAGTTTAAATTCTTGATTATCCGAATTAATGTTACCCTTAACAATTGTATTTGAACCAATAGTGATTTCTGGATAAAATATTTCAATTATTTTATTGTAAATCGTGAAATCAAATTTCAGAAATTGTCCTCTGTTAACCTTGATGGGCTTATAATTAGTATACAAACTTCCCAACGAATTAGTCACTAAATTCTTTAGTTGGCTGAATTCATATTTTCCAACTATTTCACCATCTACAATATCTGGAGAATTTACCGTAATTGTTCGCACTCGATCGTCATCAAAACTAGAATCTACTGTGAAGTCATCAAAAACATAAGTTCCTTGTGCATTCTGATAAATCGTTTTGTTAATTAATACATTTCCTGTCAAATTTTCCATAGAGTTACCAGTGGCTTTAACCACAATATCCCCCCTGAAAACTGAAGTGGAATCCTTTATAAATTGCAATTTGTACAAGTCGGAATTTCCAACATTAATATGAAAATCGTATTTGCTGTCTTTTTCGCTCAAATCAACCAAACCTTCAAAATTCAAACTCAAATTTGGGTCATTAATTGAAACTTGGCCCTTATAAATTGGCATCTTAAAATTACCGTTCACAACTATATTATTATAATTGTAGTTGTTATAATAAACTTGTGTGATATCTCCTTTTATAGATGTATCTAAATATTTTTTTGAAAATCCTTCTCCGTCAAAGTCAATATTTAAGCTCATTTTTCTGATGTCCTTTCTATCCAAGAATGTTCCCATATCAAAATTATCCATAACAACATTCCCTATATATGAAGCCTTGTCAATATAATCAATCCCTTTCATCTTGAAATTTGATTTCACTAATCCTAAATTGGTTGCTAAAATAAAATTGGCATCGATTGAAGATGCGGTAATCTGGGAATTCCCTTTAAGAGTAAAAAGACCCATTTTTTTTAAGTTAATAGGCAACTTTTTGCCCAAAACGTTAGGGAGTAAAGTTACCAAGTCATCGTAAGTCGAAGAAAACTTTTCAAATTTTCCGTTCATATAAAATCTTTGGTGAATTTTACCGAAAAGATTTATGAAATTTACGTTCCCATTTATTCGAGTGTTTTTTGAACCAACTAATTTTAAGTTTTTCAGTGATAAGTCGTTTAAAGTCCCCTTAATAAGAGCTTTGGTATAAAAAATTTGATTCTTACCCAATTCTTTATAAAAACAACGAATATCATTAGAGCCTATTGATGAAGATTGCAGTTTTACATCAAATTGTACTTTGTCGTTGAAGTTTTTGAAATCTTCAATTTTATAACGCAGCACAACTTGTGCTTTCAATGTTGACTCATTGGTCAATAAATCAAGGTTTTCAAGTTGTATTTTCTTTTTGGTATAACTGAATTTTGAACTTAAATTTTTGATAAATATTCCACGGTGATCCAAGAAAGACATTTTGTTAATCATAGTATTAACATTAGGTCCATATATTTTAAAATCACTTATTGAGGCATTGAGTTTAGTAAAATCAACATCCTTGGGTATAATCAGGTTTTCATCCGTCAAAATAAAATGGCCATTCGAAATTACTGCTTTTTGGGCCGTCATCAAAAAATGTTTTTCGGATGGTGGCTTTCCGGTACCAAAAGCATCAATAAATTTGTCAAGATTAGTGATTTTTTCTTTTTTGTAAGTTTTCAAATTAAAAACCAAACCGTCCAACCCAATTTTTCCAAAAATCAAATCACCATCTAAAAGTTTTTTTCCATCCAATACATTTGTATTAATTCTTTTGGCGTAAATCAAAGTGTCGTTATGATGGTCTAAAATCATAACTTTTTTGAGCTTTACTCCTCCAAAAATAGACACGGAAACTTTATCAATCGCAATATGAATCCCATAGTCTTTATTGATACTTTGGACAAAATATTTGGCGATTTTTGTTTGTGTAAAAGGTAAAGAAAGTGCTATTCCAATTACCAGCAAAAGTAGGACTAGTCCAAGTAGAGACCGAAATACTATTTTTTTAACTTTTTTGATACCTGTTAAATTTAATTTTTTTAAAAATATATTTTGGATCGAGAAATGAGACTGCATTCCATAAATATTCTTTAATTTTGGCTTCGATGAAAATTTACTAAACCGTTCGTCAAATATAATTCAAAATTTACGCCTTTTTATGCAAAATTCTGATGTTTTTATTCTTGCCATCGAAAGTTCTTGCGATGATACTGCAGCCGCGGTTTTACATAACGACAAAGTCTTATCTAATGTTGTGGCTAATCAGTTGATTCACAAATCATATGGCGGGGTAGTTCCTGAACTTGCCTCGCGAGCTCATCAGCAAAATATAGTACCCGTTATTGACGCTGCGCTTGGCAAGGCAAATATACGAAAAGAACAGTTATCGGCAATTGCTTTTACCCAAGGTCCAGGTCTTATGGGTTCTCTATTGGTAGGGAGTTCATTTGCCAAATCTTTGGCATTGGCGTTGCAAATTCCCCTGATTGCAGTAAACCACATGCAGGCCCATATTTTGGCTCATTTTATAGCTGAGGAAGGATTTGAGAAGCCAACATTTCCATTTCTTGCCTTAACAATTTCTGGGGGACACACGCAAATTGTAAGAGTGAATGGATTTTTTGATATGGAAATCATTGGAGAAACGACTGATGATGCCGTAGGAGAAGCTTTTGATAAAAGCGCGAAAATATTAGGCCTTCCTTATCCTGGGGGTCCTTTGGTTGATAAATATGCCCAACTTGGAAATCCAAAAGCATTTGATTTTACAAAACCAAAAGTACCCGGATTAGATTTTAGTTTTTCTGGTTTAAAAACAGCTATTTTGTATTTTATCCAAAAGAAAAAGTTGGAAAACCCCAATTTTGTAGAGGATAATCTCAATGATATATGTGCATCAATACAAAATACCATTATTGAAATTTTGATGGATAAATTGAAATTAGCGGTAAAAGAAACTGGAATCAAACAAATCGCCATTGGCGGAGGCGTTTCGGCCAATTCTGGAATTCGTATCACTTTAAAAGCAGCCGAACAAAAATATGGATGGAAGACTTATATTCCAAAATTTGAATACACCACCGATAATGCTGCCATGATTGGAATTGTAGGTTATCAAAAGTTTTTATCCCAAAATTTCGAAACTTCCGCAGTCGTTTCAAAAGCACGAATTCAATTCTAAACTATGCAATTATTTTATAATCCAAACATAAATGAAACTAGTGAAAGCTTTTCTTTTGACAAGGAAGAAAGCAAACATATTGTTAAAGTTTTACGAAAGAAAGACACCGATATATTGTATGTAACCAATGGATTAGGTTTTTTATTTAAAACTGAAATTACTTTAGCATCTGACAATAAATGTACCGTTCAAATTATTTCTTTCGAAAAAGAAGCCTCTTCAAAATTTCGGTTGCATTTGGCGGTAGCACCTACAAAAATGAATTATCGTTTTGAATGGTTTTTAGAAAAAGTCACCGAAATTGGCATTCACGAAATAACACCCATTATTTGCGAACGCTCCGAACGCAAAGTTGTAAATGCAGAACGATTTGAAAAAATTCTATTGACTGCCATGAAGCAATCTAATGTCTTAAATCTTCCAAAATTGAATAAATCCATAACTTTTAAAGAGTTTATCAAACACAAAAAAAAAGGTTTGCAATTGATTGCGCACTGTGAAGAAACCCATAAAAAGTCATTGAAATCGGTTTTGAAACCAAATACAAACGTGACTTTACTCATTGGGCCTGAAGGGGATTTTTCGGAAAAAGAAATTGCGTCAGCGATTGAAAACAATTTCATTCCAGTATCTTTAGGAAACACTAGACTGCGAACAGAAACGGCAGCAATTGTTGCGTGTCACAGTGTTGTCTTTGTAAATGAAGAAGAGTAATTTTAATAGTAACATTATGAAAAAAATACATTTGTTTTTTCTTTTGGTATCGGTTATGACTTTTTCCCAGGAAATCGCATTGGTAAAATACAGTGGCGGTGGCGATTGGTATGCTAATCCGACTTCCTTGCCTAATTTGATAAAATATTGCAATCAAAATATTAATACCAAAATAAAGTCCAAACCAGGAACCGTCGAGCCTAGTAGTCCAGATTTATTTTCTTATCCTTTTGTTCATATGACAGGGCATGGTAATGTAATTTTTAGCGATGCCGATGTCAGTAATTTAAAAAATTATTTAACCTCGGGTGGATTTCTGCATATTGATGACAACTACGGCATGGATCAATACATTAGAAAAGAAATAACTCGACTATTTCCCAATAATGATTTGGTTGAAATTCCGGCCAATCATCAAATCTTTCAAAAACCATATCTTTTTTCAGGTGGATTACCAAAAATTCATGAACACGACGGAAAACGCCCACAAGCCTTTGGAGTATTCATTAAAAATAGATTGGTATTACTTTATACCTATGAATGTGATTTGGGCGATGGTTGGGAAGATTCTGAAGTACACAACGACCCAATTGGAGTCCATGAAAAAGCTTTGAAAATGGGTGCTAATATTTTAAATTACGTATTCAACAATTAATTATGTAATTGTTATCGTATCATATTTTTTTATGAATAACTTTAGACAGCATATTCTTTTGGTCGCTTTTAATCGAACTATAATTACAGTTAATCGATTTTCCATCTAAAAAATTTGATTTTATTATATTTTGCCATATAGTTGTACTAAATTATTAATTAAAAGAATTATTATCTAATATATTTCATATGAAAAAAATTATTTTATTTGCAGCGGTTGTAATAACGATTCTTTCTTGCCAGAATGACTCAACAGATTCAGCCTCCCCAACTACCAATGCTATTTCAAACCGTGGATGTGCTTCTCAAGAAGTACTTGAAGCACAAATGATAGCCGACCCAACATTAGCCATACGAATGAATGAAATTGAAGCTTTTACACAAAATACAATTTCTAAGTCTAATTTTAGATTAGTAAGCGGTAAAATTGTAATTCCAGTTGTTGTAAATGTGCTGTATAGAACAGCAGCAGAAAATATATCTGATGCCCAAATACAATCCCAAATTGATGTGCTAAATAAAGATTTTACTGCTACAAATTCGGATTTCAATACTATTCCTGCTTTGTTTGCTGGAGTTGCTGCAAATGTTGACATTACTTTTGAACTAGTTAAAATTAATAGAAAAGCTACTACCAAAACATCATGGGGAACTAGAGATACAATGAAAAAAACAAAACAAGGAGGTTTAGATCCTACTTCACCAACAACAAATCTTAATCTTTGGGTTTGTACCATCGGTGGGGGAATATTAGGTTACGCACAATTTCCTGGAGGTTCGTCTTCAACTGATGGTGTTGTTTGTGATTCAAAATACGTAGGTGTAACTTCAAATACGGGCGGAGCATATCCTTACAATTTAGGAAGAACTGCTACTCATGAAGTAGGTCACTGGATGAATTTACGTCATATTTGGGGTGATGCCACTTGTGGAAGTGATTTAGTTTCTGACACGCCAACTCATAATACATCTAATTATGGTGTTCCTGCTTATCCACATTACAGTACTTGTACTGGTACTCCAATAGAAATGACTATGAATTATATGGATTATACAGACGACAGGGGAATGTATATGTTTACTTTAGGTCAAAAAACAAGAATGTCTGCCTTATTTGTTTCTGGTGGAGCGAGAGCTGCATTTGGAATATAATTTTCTAACATTTTCAGAAAATAAAACTCGCTACATCCTAGCGAGTTTTTTTTATCTTTATCATCTTAATAATCAATAAATGATGTCCTCAAAAATAATAGCAAACGGAATAATAAGAGCTATGGTGGCAATTATTGCTATGGCGCTACTTGTATTCTTTATTTACCAAATCCAAACAATAATCTTTTATTTAATTGTATCTTTAATACTGACACTAATAGCAAATCCAGCAGTTGAATTTTTAAAAATTCGACTCAGATTTCCAAACATTCTAGGTGTCACTAGCACCTTGATAGTTATTGTTTTCTTCATTATTGGGTTTATGATGCTATTTATCCCACTTGTGATGTCTCAGAGTGAAAATTTATCTTTGCTGAATACCCGTGAAATTGAAACAAACCTCATTCAATTGGCTAATAAAATCTATATGTTTTTAGAAAGTCATAATATCAATTCTAAAAATTTAATTCAGGAAACAAATCTTGCTTACAAATTTAATTTTGATTTCATACCCGTAATCTTAAATTCAGTTATTGGAACGGTAGGCAGTTTTGGAATGGGATTAGCTTCCGTTTTATTTATTACTTTCTTCTTTTTAAAGGATAAGCTTCTTTTCATAAAGGGAATAAAAACAATACTTCCTAATCAGCACGAAGAAAAAATACTAAATTCTCTATTCAAAATCAACGAGCTGTTAAGCCGCTATTTCATTGGATTATTGATACAATTATTTATCGTATTTATATTGTATCTATCAGTATTACTTATTTTTGATATAGAAAATGCATTTATAATTGCATTTATTTGCGCTGTTTTGAACATTATCCCTTATGTTGGCCCACTAATAAGCTCAATCTTGGCTGCAATTCTCACCATGATTAATAATTTAGGCAGTGATTTTCAGACCGAAGTAATACCAACTACATTATTTGTATTAGTTGGTTTTTGGATCGTACAATTAATTGACAATAATATTTCACAACCATTCATTTTTTCGAAAAGCGTTAATTCACATCCATTAGAAATCTTTTTGGTGATATTAATTAGCGGATTCCTCTTTGGTATAATCGGAATGATAATAGCAGTTCCTTTGTACACCATTCTAAAAGTTGTCGGAAAAGAATTTTTTCCTGAAAATACGGTAATCAAACTACTGACAAAAAACATTTAATTTTGAATTTTAATCTATTAAATATTGAAATTCAAAGTTTTATTAATGACAATATTGATAAAAATATTTCGAAATTAGCGCTCCAAAAAAATCCTTTTTCTGAAGTTGAGTGGATTTCAATCTTGAATCAAATTGATGCCAAAACAAAAGCAAAACTCAAATTACCGACTTGGTTTTCAACAAAAAACATTATTTACCCAAACAAATTATCCATAGAACAAACTTCTTCAGAAAAAACAGCTTCTTACAAAGCTAGAATTGTTTCGGGCGAATGCCTTATTGATCTTACAGGAGGTTTTGGTGTTGACGATTACTATTTTGCAAAGAAGATAAAAAAGCTGGCACATTGTGAAATTAATCCTGAACTTTCTAAAATTGTTAACCATAATTTAGGACAATTAAATATAAAAAATATAGCTTGCTATTCCGGAGATAGTGTTACCACCTTGGTCTCATTAGAATCCAAATGGGATTGGATTTATGTTGACCCTTCCAGACGAAATGATACAAAAGGAAAAGTTTTTATGCTTCAAGATTGTTTGCCAAATGTCCCGGAACATCTTGATTTGTTTTTCAGTTATTCAAAATCCATCCTAATAAAAACGGCTCCATTACTTGATATTTCTGCCGGTTTAGCTGAATTAAAAAATGTAAAAACAATTCATATTGTAGCTATTGAAAATGAAGTGAAAGAATTATTATGGGAATTACATAAAGAGTATTCTGGAAAAGTTAATATAAAAACCATTAATATAGCAAAAGATAACGAGTCCGTTTTCGACTTTATTTTGGATGATTATTATCAAACACCCGCTTATAGTTTGCCTCAAAAGTATTTATACGAGCCGAATAGTGCCATAATGAAATCTGGAGGTTTTGATGAAGTGGGCACTTTTTTCAAACTAAACAAATTACACAAGCATTCTCATTTATATACTAATTCAGTATTAATTACTTTTCCAGGAAGAGTTTTTAAAATTGAAACCACAATTCGATATCAAAAAATTGAAATAAAAAAATTTCTTGAAGGTAAACAGGCAAATATTACTATTCGAAATTTTCCTGATACAGTAGAAAATATTCGAAAAAAATGGAAAATTAAAGAAGGTGGAAATCAATATTGTTTTTTTACAACTGATGAAGATGACATAAAAATAGTCTTAATTTGCACGAAAATAAAATAAAAAATGAAACAAGCTATACTACTCACTTTATTCTTTATAAGCAATACTATATTTGCCCAAATACCTTGTGAATACAGCACGAATGTGAGCGATTCCATTGGAACCTATAAAACAACCAAAGATTATATGATTTATGAAAAAAATTTCGCTGGAAATTTTAAGTATATCTTCTTTACATTGACATCAACGAATAGAACACCAACTTTAAATATTAATTTAATTCAAAAAAGCAAGGAGTTTTTGAAAGCAAATTGTTTCGATGTAAATTCAAAAATATTCTTACAGCTAAATAACGGTAAAATCATTTCACTTCTTCACATAGACCAAGAAAGTTGTGGTACCCTGATTCGAGACGATAAAGGCTTTGATAATAGAATTCTAACAGGGATTTTTATGTTTCTAAAAGGTTCTATGGAAGAATTAAAAAATTCACCGGTAAATATGATGCGGATAAAATATTTGACCGACATGGAAGATTACATCATGACAAAAGAATTTAAATCAGAATTAAATAATCAGGTCTATGAGCCCGAAACCTATTTCATGAATAATTTACATTGTGTAGAGTAATAGTTTTAATTCCCGTTTTTAATTATAATAACAAAATAATTATTTTTTAATTACTTTTAAAAGACCTTTATTATTGTTAACTTTTACTTCTACATAATAAACCCCTGGTGGTAAAAAATTAACATTTAGGGTTGTTTGAAAAGCGTTTGGACGTGCTATAAATACCGATTGTCCTATAGTATTGAATAGTTGTAAAGTATTAATTCTTTCATTATAAATAATAGTAAAATAATCAGAAATAGGATTTGGATAAAATTGTAATCCTTTAAAATCAAAATCTGAAACCCCAAGATTAACAGAAGTCTTAACCGATAAAGGATAAGTACTTGAGCAGCCATTAATAGTCTGCATGGCATAATAGGTATTTCCAATATCAAGAATTGTACTCAACTCTAATGGAGTTGAATTTGCTAGTGCATTTTCAATGGATGCATACCAACGAATGTTACTTCCAACAACCACTAAGTCCGAGATAGTTTTTGAAACATTCATATTAAAACCTTGAATTTCATCTCCAACAGGGGCTGCTGTGGTGTTCACCATTATAGTCATCGTAGTGGTATTGACACAAACTCCATTTGGTATAAACGTGTACAACGTTGTCGCCGTATTATTTACTTCTGGTGACCAAGTTCCCCTTACTCCGTTAATAGAAATAGTCGGCAAGGCCGACATTGGCGAGCCATGACAAATGGGAGAAATTGGATTAAAAAAAGGCACAACATTTACTCCAATTTGAACAATAGGGCTATATACTAAATCACAAACTCCACTAGACAAAACTGCCCTATAATAAGTGGTAGTTGTCAATCCTGAAGCAGTGTATGTAGAAGCAGTGGCCGAAGTAATATAGGAAGGAGTACCTGTTAAGGTTGTTAACTTTTGCCATTTAATGGTTCCCACAGAATTATTCAATGTCAATATTGTTGAGTTTGAATCTTTACAAACATTGACATCTCCACCCTCTATATATCCTGAAACTGGTTTTGGATTCACTAAGACTTGAACCGCTGCACTAAATACAGGTGGGCACACTCCACTTTCATTCATGACCCTAAACCAAGTCGTCTGATTTAAATCACTTGTTGAATAAGTAAGTCCATTTTCTTCATAAATATCTATAAAATTTTCTTGACTAGAAGTTGTTGAATATTGCCATTGAATTGTTCCTACTGAGTTCGCACCATATGTAAGTGTTTTACTCCCACCAGAACAAATTGTAGATGCACTTGAAATTATTTTAGAAACAGGAACTATATCGACATTTAATAAAGCTTCATTAGATGTAAAATTACCTAATATTCCATAGTTTGCAACCACTCTAAATAAAGTTCCTGTAACAGGCAAAGTTGTAGATTTTTTTATTTCTAAAATAGCTGTATTATAATTTGAATAAATAGTACCTGCGTTTAGACTTGTAATTGAAGTCCATTCTCCATCAGGTGTTTTAAAAAACCAAGAATAATAACCATTTGCATTAGGAGAATTAACAGCAATATTTGTTATGGAACCAGAAGTATTACAAATGGAGGTGTTTTCAATTATAGGGTAGTTTGAATTATCTCCTTCGTTATAAGTTAAATTTTTTATTGGAAAATTACGGAAACTAATTAGTTCTATGTCGGAAGAATTTGTAATTGTAAATCCAATATTTGAATTATAACCTACAAATGAAATGTTGGCAATTGGTCCTGGATCTCCAGAAAGAGTAAATATAATTTTATTTCCTAATAATGAGACTCCAGTTATTGTTACGTTTTGAGCATTTGTGAGTTCAAAATCTTGCATAAGACGATTAAGTATAGTGGTTTGATCAGTAGAAGAAAATTTTAGTTCAATAGCGTCAGTCTCTAAAACTAAATTGTTCGGACTTGTAAACTCTACACTTTTAATCATTGGCGCGTTGATTTCTTCATTGAATAATTTACCATAAATATCATGCAGCACTAGTTTATATATTCTGGTAGCGAAAGACTCATATCCTTTTGAAAAAATAAAATGACAATTATCACTATAAAGTAATAAAGATGTCGTAGGCATAACATCTATTTCATCGTTTTCAATAGCTAGCTGCCTTTGGGCTTCTTTAACTCTCATTTTTCCCTCAGCTGAAGTAGAACAAATACAATCTTTGGTTTGAAATATATAAAACTTTTCTATGTTTGGATAATCAATTAACCAAGAGCTTTTTAATGACTTAAAATAATTTTTGTAATTTATAATTGAAGTAGTGCTAACTTGTGCATCTTTCTCACCTTGAGACCATAAAACCGCTCTTACGCTATTTTTAAGCCCTGTACGGTTTAATCGATAATATAATCTTCCATAATTTGACGTTTGTGAAGTTTTGTAATCTAAAGGTGCTTTAAAAAAAGAAATAGCTTTAGCACCATTAGCACCATTAAAAATAGCTATAGGAATTTTTAAATTATCAACAAGTAATCGAGCTAATTTCAATCCCCATTGTCCAGTATTACCATTAATAGTAGAATTAACATCTCCGTTAGCAATATACCAAGCATCATTTTCTAAAAGAACTATTGGGTCTGCAGTTCCACTAGCATATACTCTAATGAAATCGCTTTTATTAGTATTGGCACTACCGCTTCTAATAACGGCTACTGCATTAGATTGCCCTTGAATAATATATGCATCGCCAGCCACTATATTAGATACTGTTTTATTTAGTACATAATTAGCTTCTGAAGTCTTAAATCCATAAATTTTAAAGGAATAGTTGGCTAATTCAGCCTGAATTGAAACATTAAATTCAAATGGTGCATTAGAATCAATATATATCAATTCGTTTTCCACAGCATTTAATAAAACGTCATTTCTGTATACCTCTACTTTTATGGAGCCATAACCACTTGAATCATCCACATCCCCTTCAATTTTTACATTTCCTAAATTAGTTATTTTATCTCTAGCGACTAATTGTAAATCTATAGGTACTGAGGTATAATTAATTTGGCCAAAAGTAAATAGGCTAATCTGAATAAATAGTATAGTTAATGCGTATTTCATTTAAAAAACTCATCTCCTTTTTTAGAGGTAAACCAATAATTTATAGCAAATATAAAAGATTAGATGTTATTTTTTAAGCACTTTAACTTTTCTTTCTTGTTGCCCTTGCTTAATTAAAACCGTAAAAAAACCAGATGGATATGTAGTTCCTATTCGCATGGAATCAATTTCGGAAGATTTGACATGATGGTTTTCAATTAGTCTTCCTAACATATCATAAATTTTTAGTTCTACTGGATCAAGACTTTGTGGAGTTAGATTGATATTAAATTCTGTTTCGAATGGATTTGGAAATGCAATAACTTTAAATTCAGAATCAACATTATTAAAGACTGGCACCGCCAATGAATTAAACTTAACCTGAAAGGGAAGGCTATAAACTGAACAAACACCATTTGTATTCATTACCCTGAACCAAGTCGTTTTTTGCAAATCAATAGCTGTATAAGTCCCCTCTATTTCACCGTCAAGATCATAAAAACCCTCAGAGCCCGAAATGGTTGAATATTGCCACTGAATATCTCCTGTAGAACCTAATCCATAAGTTAATGTTATACTGCCTCCTGTAAAGGCTGTTGATGCACCTGTTATTGATTTAGTAACTGGCAATGGAACAACAGTAATAACAACCGGATCTGTGTATTCAATTGCACAAACTCCGCTGGATACTTTAGCTCTAAAATAAGTTGTAGCTAATAGCGAACTGGCTGTATACTTTACTAAATTAGAGGATGAAATATCTGCAAAAGTACCTGGAACCCCTGCAACATCTGATGCCTTTTGCCATTGGATAGTTCCTTCAGAATTATACAACGTCAATTCTGTAGAATTTGATGTGTTACAAACAGTAACATCTCCACCATCTATATTCCCAGCAACTGCCAATGGATTAACGACAACCTGAACTGGATCACTATATTGCGACCCACATTCCCCACTGGTATTCATCACCCTGAACCAAGTTGTTTCTTGCAAATCGGTAGCCGTATAAGTTCTCTCAGTTTCACCGTCAAGATCATAAAATCCTGTAAGATTAGAGGTGGTTGAATACTGCCATAGAATATCTCCTACCGAATCTGTTCCATAAGTAAGTTTTTTGCTTTCACCAAAACATATTGTTGATGCGACGGTTATTGAACTTTTTTGTGGCGCTGGATCAACAGTAATAGCAACCGGCTGTGTGATTTGTGAAGCACAAACTCCACTAGACAAAACGGCTCTGAAATAAGTTGTTGCTATTAGCGAACTGGCCGTATACTTGACTGAATTAGCGTTTGGAATATATGTATAATTAACTGGCAACCCTGCAACAAACTCTGATGTCTTTTGCCATTTAATATCACCTAAAGGACCATCTATTAAAGTCAATTCTGTAAGGTTTGATGTTTTACATACATTAATATCTCCACCATCAATAATCCCTGCATATGGCAACGGATCAACAACAACCTGAACTAGATTGCTATAATCCGAACCACATTTCCCACTGGTATTCATCACCCTGAACCAAGTGGTTTCTTGCAAATCGGTAGCTGTATAAGATCCCAAATTTGCACCGTCAATATCATAAAAATCGCCGGGAATATTGGTAGATGAAGCTTGCCATTGAATGTCTCCCACCGAATTTATTGCATAATTTAATGTTTTATTCCCTCCTGCACAGACCGGAGTAGGTAATGATATTGTTTTAGATAATGGAACTAAGTCGACAATTAACTCGAAAACATCTAAATAGTCTATTCCATTGACCAATACCCTATATAATGTACCGTTATTTGGTACAGTTGTGGATTTATTAATATTTAAAGTAGAGGAATTGTAACCTGTGTATACACTACCTGCAATTGAGCTAGTAATTGAATTCCAAACGGCACCTGATTTAACCTGCCACTGATAAATAGTTGGAGGTGTTGTGACAGGATAATCAACTGATAAACTTGCCAAAGATCCTGGTGTGGTACAAATAGCTATTTTATTAATATTGGGTTGAGAAAATCCCTCAACGGAATATAATATAAAAAAAACACTTAAAATAAATTTGGTTGCTTTCATACAGGGTTAACTTAAAATTGTCTTTTGAAATTTATTACTATTTAATATTATTTGAATCCTTAACTATTTTATAAACTAAATGTATGAAAGTGAGTATTGTATATTTATAATAGTTCCAAGCGAATCTACTCCAGTTGAACATTCAGCAATTAAAACCACAATTATAACTAAAGATATTTATCCTAATAATATTTTATACAAATATATGAATATAAATTTAATGTTTTACAAAACAATATTTGACTAAGTACTAAAAAAATAAACATGTATTTTAGTTTAATTTGATTTTTATTGATAGTCCACAATCCCCCTTATTTTAATATATAATTGTATAAAAAATCGATGAATCTATTGAATTTTACCACAAATCTTGGAAATGAATAGAATTAGCAGACTCAATTTCAAAGAAGAAAGAGATAAAATAGGAGTTCGATGTAAATACGGAAGCAAAGAGTATTTTTAGATAAAAAGCAGGTAGATCTATAAATGTAAAAATCCTTCAGAAGTTTCATTACGATCAGTCAATAACTTAAATTCTATTTTCATTGTAAGAGAATTGTTAGTGATTTTGTTGCAAAATGTTAAACTATTTTACAAATATTTCACAAACACAAACAAAAAACCCACTAAAACAGTGGGTTTGAGAGTGAAGGCAGAAGGATTCGAACCTTCGACCGCCTGCTTAGAAGGCAGGTGCTCTATCCAGCTGAGCTATGCCTCCATTAACATTAAAAATATATTAACTTAAAATCAGTCGGGGTGGCAGGATTCGAACCTGCGGCCTCCTGCTCCCAAAGCAGGCGCGATAACCGAGCTACGCTACACCCCGAAATTAAAAAATTAGAGAGTAAGTGATTTAAAGATCTTCTTACAATCAAACAATTATATAAATTAAAATAAGTATTTATTTTAATTTACCATATTGATATTCTTAAAATTTCTGAGGTGCAAAAGTAATTAATTTGTATGCGTAAAGCAAATTATTTAGTGAAAAGTATGCCAAAATTTGAACAAATATCCTTAAACAACAATTAATCAATAGATTGAAATTTTATTTATTTCTAACCAATATCGAATCGGCAACTTTGAATATAAAAATAAGCCACTATGTACTTTTTAAAAATGTTAGCAAGTTTGCTAATTTTATTAAAAAGCAACATTCCACCTTGGTAATGTTCCATTTTCATCTAAGAAATTTTGTAAAATTTGCCCTTCGATAAAAGTTGGTATTACTTTATTTTTTTCGTTGAAAGTTTCATACCAAGTAACTTCCAATCTGTCAATGTTTTCTAATTTCATTTGTGCTGGCCAAGAATATTTTCTTCCTGTTTTAGCAAATTGGTATCCGTTTACGATTTTGTCATGCAAACCCCCATTTTTACTTTTTAGGGTTCCATCATTTTGGATTGTTCCGGTTGAACCCACCATAATCAATTCTTTCTCTTCCCCATCAATTGCGCACACAAGGAAAATTCCGCTTCCTGTTACTGATGCGTTACAGACTTCCTCTAAACTATCATCAATGGTGTAATCAAACTGATTTTTAACTTTGAATTTTTTTAATTCTTTATACATGTATATTTTCTGTTATATTAAAAAAATACCCCACGAAAACCGTGAGGTATAAGATTTTAAATGTAGTTTCAGACTATCCCAAAACTTCTTTTACTTTTTTTCCAATTTCTGCAGGAGAGTCTACCACGTGAATTCCACATTCTCTCATAATGCGTTTTTTGGCTTCAGCAGTGTCATCTGTACCACCAACAATTGCGCCCGCGTGACCCATCGTACGTCCTTTGGGAGCAGTTTCTCCAGCAATAAACCCAATAACCGGTTTACGATTTCCATCTGCTTTGATCCATTGCGCCGCATCTGCTTCTAGCTGACCACCAATTTCACCAATCATGACAATACATTCAGTTTCTGGATCGTTCATCAATAATTCTACTGCCTCTTTTGTTGTGGTTCCAATGATAGGATCTCCACCAATTCCTATTGCAGTGGTGATTCCCAATCCTTGCTTTACCACTTGGTCAGCAGCTTCGTAGGTTAAAGTTCCAGATTTTGAAACAATTCCCACTGTACCTTTTTTGAAAACGAAACCTGGCATAATACCTACTTTAGCTTCCCCTGGAGTTATAACACCTGGGCAGTTTGGACCTATCAATCTACAGTTTCTGTTTTTGATATAATTATTTGCTTTAATCATATCCGCAACAGGAATTCCTTCAGTGATTGTAATAATTACTTTGATACCGGCATCAGCAGCTTCCATAATAGCATCGGCAGCAAAAGCTGGTGGAACAAAAATGATAGTTGTATCTGCACCTGCTTGTTCAACAGCATCTTTTACGGTATTGAAAACAGGACGATCTAAATGGGTTGTTCCTCCTTTACCTGGAGTAACACCACCAACAACGTTTGTGCCATATTCAATCATTTGAGAAGCATGGAAAGTACCCTCGCTACCTGTAAACCCTTGTACAATTATTTTGGAATCTTTATTCACTAAAACACTCATGATATATATTTTATATAGTTTTTTAAATTTTTGTGCAAAAATACACTTTTGAAAATTATTTCTTGACCTATTTATTTCAATTTACTCAAAATTTCTGGTATCTTTTTAATATTAGCTAGTTGTTTTAATTTTTCTCTCGATTCTTCGACAGGCGTTCCAAAATAACTTTTACCACCTTCCACAGATTTTGTAACTCCAGTCTGACCAAGAATAACTGCTTTTTCGCCAATTGTTATTCCGCTTGTAGTTCCGACTTGTCCCCAAATCGTGACTTCATCTTCGATAATTACACAACCTGCAATGCCTGTTTGAGAAGCAATCAAACATTTTTTTCCAATCACGGTATCATGTCCAACATGTACCTGATTGTCAATTTTTGTTCCTTCCCCAATAGTGGTATCACCCGTAACTCCCTTGTCGATAGTACAAAGTGCACCAATGCCAACATTGTCCTTTATTACTACTCTACCACCAGAAATTAACTGATCATATCCTTCGGGACGTTTTTTATAGTAAAAGGCATCTGCTCCCAGAATAGTGCCAGCATGAATAATAACATTATCCCCTATCACGGTATGGTCATAAATAGAAACATTGGAATGTATCACGCAGTTTTTCCCAATAACAACGTGGTTTCCAATGAAAGAATTGGGTTGGATTAGCGTGCCCTCTCCTACCTTGGCGGAAACTGAAATAGCTGTATTGGCCTGTTGAAAAGGTTTGAAATGATTCGTTAATAGATTAAAATCTCTAAAGGGATCGTCAGATATCAACAAGGCTTTGCCGTCAGGACAAGCCACATTTTTATTGATCAAAATGGTTGTTGCCGCCGAATTTAAGCCTTTATCATAATATTTGGGATGATCTACAAAAACGATATCACCCGATTCTACAACGTGAATTTCGTTCATACCAGAAACTGAAAAGTGTGCATCGCCAACATATTCGCAGTTGATTATATTTGCAATTTCTTGTAATGTTTGGGGTTTGGGGAATTTCATTTGATTTAGGGTATAATTTTATTTATTTATGATTTTAGACTATACTTATTGACTCATAAATCATCCAAACCAAAAACTATTCTTTTACTCTTTCCATGTAATTTCCTGAAGCCGTATCAATTTTAATTTTATCTCCTTCATTAATAAATAAAGGAACGTTTACGGTTGCACCTGTTTCAACCGTAGCTGATTTTGTGGCGTTTGTGGCGGTATTCCCTTTTATCCCTGGCTCTGCATAAGTAACTTCAAGCACGACAGAAGCTGGCATATCAACCGAAAGCGGTAAATCAGTTTCGGTATTGATACTCACCATGACATTTTCTCCTTCTTTTAATAAATCCGGAGAATCCAAAATGTTTTTGTTTAAGGAAATTTGCTCGAAAGTCTCTACATTCATAAAATGAAAAACATCTCCTTCTGGATATAAATATTGAAATTTATGATTCTCAACTCGAACTTCCTCTATTTTGTGTCCTGCAGAAAAAGTATTGTCCAATACCTTTCCATTAGTCAAGCTTTTTAATTTTGTTCTTACAAAAGCAGGCCCTTTTCCGGGTTTAACATGAAGAAACTCAATAATTTTATAGATGTCATTATTGTATTTTATGCACAATCCATTTTTAATGTCTGATGTAGATGCCATTTTTTTATTTTTTTTCTCACCTCCGACCTTCTCCAAAAGAGCGGGTAACGAAAAGTGATATTGTTAATAGATAATTTTAATTTTTATTGTTTTTTTTTATGCAAAAGAGAGTCTGCAAACTGTAATTTAAACATTAGTAATTTCCAGAATAACCCTTCATAATTCCTCTTGATGAATTTCTGATAAAGTCCAAAATCTCGTCACGTTCAGTAGTAGCTTCCATTTCAGCCTCAATGATACCAATTGCCTGGGTTGTATTATAATTTTTTTGATATAAAATTCTATATATTTCTTGAATTTCCCTGATTTTTTCGGTCGTGAACCCACGTCTTCTTAATCCAACTGAGTTGATTCCCACATACGACAAGGGTTCTTTTGCCGCTTTTGTAAATGGTGGAATGTCCTTTCGAACTAATGATCCTCCCGAAACCATGGCATGATCCCCAACATTTATAAATTGATGAATCGCTGCCAAACCACCAATAATGGCAAAATTGCCAATCGTAACGTGTCCTGCTAAAGCTACCCCGTTTACAATAATGGCGTTATCACCAATATGACAATCGTGGGCGATGTGTGCAGTTGCCATAATCAAACAGTTATTTCCAAGCGTAGTTTGACCTGACGCAATAGTTCCTCTATTGATGGTTACGCATTCACGAATGGTGCAATTGTCACCAATTATTGCCAAAGAATCTTCGCCCCCAAATTTTAAATCCTGAGGAATTGCGGAGATTACCGCGCCTGGAAAAATGCTGCAATTTTTTCCTATTCTTGCGCCCTCCATTATGGTTACATTAGAACCTATCCAAGTTCCGTCTCCTATGATAACGTTGTTATGAATAGTTGTAAAGGGTTCAATAACTACATTTTTTGCGATTTTTGCCCCGGGATGAACATATGCTAAGGGTTGATTCATGTGTTTTGTTTAATCGTTAAACCTTTATTCATTTAATTGTTTGATTCGTCAATTGAATAAACAAAAAAAATTATTTTTTAGCTATTTGCGCCATCAATTCTGCTTCGGCAACCAGTCTCCCATTGGCGTAAGCATTAGCCTGCATGTGACATATCCCCCTCCTGATTGGAGTAATCAAATCACATTTAAAAGTCAAAGTGTCACCTGGTAAAACTTTATGTTTAAATTTAACATTATCAATTTTCATGAAGTAAGTCAAATAATTTTCTGGGTCTGGAACTGTACTTAAAACTAATATCCCTCCTGTTTGCGCCATTGCTTCCACAATAATAACACCCGGCATGACAGGAGCTCCTGGAAAATGTCCCACAAAAAAACCCTCGTTCATGGTGACATTTTTCATCCCAACAATATGGCTTTCGGACATTTCTATAATTCGGTCAATAAATAAAAAGGGAGGTCTGTGAGGCAAAACGCACATGATTTTGTGAATATCCATTAAAGGCTCTAGATTCAAATCATAAACTGGAACGTGATTTCGTTGTTCTATTTTTATGATTTTTGCCATTTTTTTGGCAAACTGCGTGTTTACAAAATGCCCTGGTTTATTGGCAATTACTTTACCCTGTATTCTTGTACCTATTAAAGATAAGTCACCAATAACATCGAGAAGTTTATGCCTTGCCGCTTCGTTTGGATAATGCAACGTCAAATTATCTAAAATACCATTTGGTTTAACCGATATTTCTTCTTTGCCAAAAGCAACTTTTAGGCTATTCATCGTTTTTTCAGATATTTCTTTATCCACATAAACGATTGCATTATTCAAATCGCCACCTTTTATCAGCCCGTCATCCAAAAGTGATTCTAGTTCATGAAGAAAACTAAAGGTTCTTGAATCGGCAATTTCAGTTTTAAAATCAGAAATGCTTTTTAAATTTGCATTTTGAGTACCCAATACTTTGGTTCCAAAATCAACCATTGCGGTTATTTGGTAATCATCATTAGGCATAACCAATATCTCACTGCCTGTTTCCTCATCTGTAAATGAAATTATTTCTTTTACTACATATACGTTTCTTTTTGCCTCCAGTTCATGAATTCCGGCTTTCTCTATCGCCTCAACAAAATATTTCGAAGAACCATCCATAATAGGTAATTCTGAAGCATCTAATTCGATAATAACATTATCTAAATCACAACCAACTAATGCCGCCAAAACATGTTCCGGAGTTTGTATTTTAACTCCTAATTTTTCTAGATTCGTCCCCCTTTGCGTATTGACAACATAATTTGCGTCAGCTTCGATGATGGGTTGACCTTCCAGATCAACTCGAACAAAAGTATAACCATTGTTTATTGGTGCAGGTTTGAAGGTGATTTTTACTTCTTTTCCGGTATGTAAACCAACTCCTGTGAGCGAAATTGCTGCTTTGATGGTCTTCTGTTTAACCATAATTATTAAATTTTAAGTTTAAAAGGTTGGTATGTTTAGATAGGCTAACCCAATATTTCTAAACTACCTTCTAAGTATGCTGTTTATAAAATTTTCTTTTTTAATTCTTCTATTTCTGCAATAATTTTTGGTAAATTTTTGAAATGAACATAGGATTTACTAAAATCATTATATCCAAATGTTGGACTCCCTTGTAAAATCTCACCATCTTTTACATTTCTTCCAACGCCTGATTGTGCCTGAATCCTAACGTTATTACCTATAGTCAAGTGTCCGGCAATACCTACTTGACCACCAATCATTCCGTTTTTACCAATTTTGGTAGAACCTGCAATTCCTGTTTGAGCGGCAATGACAGTGTTTTCACCTATTTCTACATTATGGCCTATCTGGATTTGATTATCCAGCTTCACTCCTTTTCTGATTATTGTGGATCCCATGGTGGCTCTGTCAATTGTTGTGTTGGCACCAATTTCGACATCATCTTCTAAAATAACATTTCCAATTTGAGGAATTTTGGAAAATGTTCCGTCAGAATTTGGCGCAAAACCAAAACCATCCGCTCCAATAATAGCTCCAGAATGAATAATGCAATTAGCACCAATAAGCGTTTCGGAATGTACTTTTGCACCTGAAAAAATAGTGACATTATCCCCTATCACTACATTTTCACCCACAAAACAGTTGGGATAAATCTTTACATTTTCACCCAATACCACATTCTCTTCAATATAACTGAAACTTCCTAAATATAAATTGGATCCGTACGTCACACTTTCAGAAAGAAAAGAAGGGTGCTCTACACCGATTTTCTTGCCTTTTTTGGCGAGGTCGTAAAATTCAAGTAATTTAGAAAAGGATAAGTAAGCATCAGCTACTTTTATAAGTGTGGTTGACAATTCGCCTTCAGCAATAAAGGTATTGTTTACAATAGTTATCGTAGCCTTTGTAGTATAGATATAATTCAGGTATTTTGGATTGGAAAGGAAGGTAAGTGACCCATCAGAACCCTCTTCAATTTTAGACAATTTATTCACTTCAGCATTGGGATTACCAACAACTTCTCCCTCTAAAATTCCCGCTATTTGCTCTGCTGTAAATTTCATCGCGACAAAAATATAAAAAATAGATTTTAAATATTGGTTTTTATATAAGTTGTTTTGGGAAACATATATAATATTTGGTGACCAATTTAGATAACGACTTCAAATTCAATTGATCGGAGGCTTGCGCTACATCTTCGATTGTCTTGTCCTTTTTAAGAATCCGTATGGATTCTGCTTCAATACTATACGCCTGGTTTTTTATCTTGCCCTTAAAAATAAAATAATTGGTATCCTGCAATGCAATGTTGTTTTCTGATGCAAACCGTTCTTTCAGCAGTTTTAATTCTTCCTTTGAACCTTTTTCGCTACTCACTTTTACTTTCAACAAATCCCTGTTTATAATCATTTTACTCAACGATGACAAAATAAAATCATCCTGCTTTTGCCAAGATTTTAAAGCACTAATAATATCAAAATCATCTAACTGGGAAAACAATTCTATGTTTTCGCTATTGAATGTTTCAGCTGTGATTTTGTTTTGCATAAAAAAAAGTAAGGGTTCGCTGCAGGGCAACAGAATTCCCTTTTGAGTCAATTCTTTAGTACGCTTAAGGACTTTCGTCAAGATTAACTCGGCCACTAAGCTAGTTTTATGTAAATAGACTTGCCAATACATCAATCGTCTCGACATCAGGAATTTTTCAACCGAATAAATACCTTTTTCTTCAATTACTAGAACATCATCTACCACATTCATCATTTGAATCAATCGCTCGGAATTAATGTTTCCTTCTGCCACGCCCGAATAAAAACTGTCGCGTTTCAAGTAATCCATTCGATCCATATCGAGTTGACTTGAAATGAGCTGCAACATAAATTTTCTGTGATAATCACCTCTAAAAACCTGAATTGCCAAACTCAACTGGCCGCCAAATTCAACATTTAATTGGTTCATAAATAGCAAAGAAATAGTCTCGTGATGCACGTCTTCAACAATGCTTTTTTCCATGGCATGCGAAAATGGACCGTGACCAATGTCGTGTAATAAAATGGCAATATACAAGGCATTTTCTTCTTCTGACGAAATTGAAACGCCTTTAAAACGCAAAACATCGACAGTTTTTTGCATAATATGCATGCAACCCAAGGCGTGATGAAAACGGGTATGATTAGCTCCGGGATAAACCAAATAGGACAAACCCATTTGGGAAATACGTCGCAATCGTTGAAAGTAAGGGTGCTGGACTAAATCGTAAATTAAGGCGTTGGGGATAGAAATAAATCCGTAGATCGGATCATTGAATATTTTCAGCTTATTAACTTTGCTCACTTTTTTATTTTGTTTTGAAAACAAATATAAGGAAAATAGAGCTTCTAGTAAATTTTAGTTTATAAATCCAAGAGGTTATTGGGGTTTAATAATAAATATCTAAAATTATATTCCTTTTAGAAGTGTCAATTAATTTCTCAATTCTGCCATAATAGATTTCATTCACCATCGGACAACCTAAACTGTGACAAATCGCCCTATCTTGTTCTTCATAAGGTACTTTGTCATATTTATGGAGAACAATACTTCTGGCAAAGGCATTACTGTTGGTAGGGTCTAATCCATATAATTTATAGGCTTTGCCGAATTTACCTATATAGTCATTTCCAATATAATATTTACCTAATGCGGTACAAAAAGAACTATTTGCGTTGCTGAATTTTAATTCTTCATTGTTTCGGGTTTCAGAACCAATTCCGTGGGCAACTAAACCTTGATCAACTATTTTATCGTTTTTCAAGTCATACACAATAAATCTATTTTTACCGGACATGATTCGCATATCAATAAAAAAAGCAAGTTCGTTATTGTATTTTGAATTAGTGCTGATAAATTGCTTAATAGTTTTAACCCGATCCAAAAGCCTTTGTTCCGTTAGAGTAGTTAATGAAGAACTTCTATGTAATTTTTCGACTGGAAAACTTGACATTTTTCCAAAACTACAAAACAATATTGCTATTGGAATTACTATAAAAATTATTTTTTTCATCAGTTAGGTTGCTTTTTTAGTATGTTGACAAAACAACAATTATGCCATTTTTAAAATAAATACTGATTGTCAGCACATTAAGAAATTTTAAAAAAATATGAAACTAATGCAATTTGTCTTGAAGTTTTTAGTTTTAACTAACATTGTAATTAGTGACAGTTTTTTATTTATTAGCTAAGTACTTAAAATTGCACTAAATTATAATACTATTACAACTTCCTTGATATAAAAAAAGTAAATTGGCACATTGATTTATTAATTTCGAATAATATTTTAAAAATATGGATACTATAAAGATACTTTGGGTCGATGACGAAATTGACTATTTAAAACCGCACATTTTATTCTTGGAAAAGAAAAATTATAGCGTTACGACTTGCAATAACGGTCGCGACGCCATCGATATTTTTGAGGAGAATAATTTTGACATTGTTTTCTTAGACGAAAATATGCCTGGAATGAGTGGCCTAGAAACTCTTTCGGAAATGAAGGAAAAAAAATCATCCATCCCAATGATTATGATTACTAAGAGCGAGGAAGAGTATATCATGGAAGAGGCCATTGGTTCAAAAATCGCTGATTATTTGATAAAACCTGTCAATCCAAACCAGATTTTGTTGAGTTTGAAGAAGAACTTGGATCATTCGAGATTGATTTCGCAAAAAACAACCTTAGATTACCAAAAGGAATTCCGGAAAATTTCTATGGAAATGGGAATGGTAAACTCCTATGAAGACTGGGTGGAATTATACAAAAAATTGATTTTTTGGGAATTGGAGCTCGAAAACATTGATGACCAAAGTATGGTTGAAATTTTGGAATCACAAAAAGCAGAAGCTAACTCACAATTCGGAAAATTCATTGAACGCAATTACGAAGATTGGTTTGCTCCAAAAACAGATAAACCGATACTCTCACAAACTTTATTCAAAGAATTAGTGGTACCTGAAATTGTAAAAAAAGACAAACCCATACTGTTTGTCGTAATTGATAATTTACGCTACGACCAATGGAAAGTTTTCGAAAGTGTGGTTGGAAATCATTATAAACTAGAAAAAGAAGTGCCTTATTTCGCACTCTTACCGACAGCCACTCAGTATGCCAGAAATGCCATTTTTTCAGGTTTGACGCCATTGGAAATGGAAAAACAATTTCCTCAATATTGGAAAAATGATCCTGAAGAAGGGGGGAAAAACTTGTTTGAAGCCGAGTTTTTGACAGCTCAATTAAAACGATTGGGACTAAACATTAAACAAGATTATTTTAAAATCACCAATTTAAATTCCGGAAAAAAATTAGTTGAAAATTTCAAATCATTAAAAAACAATGATTTGGTAACGGTAGTTTATAATTTCGTGGACATGCTTTCACATGCCAAAACCGAAATGGATGTGGTTAAGGAACTCGCATCTGACGATAAAGCGTATCGATCCTTAACCTTGAGTTGGTTCAAAAATTCACCGCTTTTAGAAATTATTCAACAAGCTCAAAAAATGGGGTTTAAGTTGATTTTGACCACAGATCATGGAACAATAAATGTAAAGAATCCTTCGAAAGTTGTAGGGGATAAAAATACAAGTCTCAATTTACGATATAAAACAGGACGCAGTTTAACATATGAACAAAAAGATGTTTTCGCCATTAAGGATCCAAAAAAAATAGGTTTACCGACCATAAATATGAGTAGTTCTTATATTTTTGCAAAAAATGATTTGTTCTTGGCTTATGTCAATAATTACAATCATTATGTGAGTTATTATAAAAATACCTATCAACACGGTGGCATTTCTCTTGAAGAGATGATTATCCCGTTTTTAATTTTTAATCCAAAATAAAAACTGAACATTAAATGTATGGAAATTACTTTTTCATTAGACGAAATTAATGATGTTGCCAAGAAAATACTGGAACAAAATATCAATAAAGTTATTCTTTTTTACGGTGAAATGGGAGTTGGGAAAACCACTTTCATAAAATCTTTAGCAAAAGAAATAGGTGTTTATGAGGCAACAAGTAGTCCAACATTTTCTTTAGTTAATGAGTACCAAACTTCTAATTTTCAAGTCATTTATCATTTTGATTTTTACAGACTCAATTCCGAAATTGAAGCATTGGATATGGGTATAGACGAATATCTTTATTCTGGCAATTGGTGTTTTATTGAATGGGCAGAAAAAATCCCAAATCTTGTTCCTGAATCTCATTCCGTAATTTCCATCTCACTACATTCTGATGGTAGACGCTCTTTGAAGTTAAGTTGATTTTATTTTAATAAAACCAACAGATTCTAATCTTTTTCCGTAAATTAGACCCTTAATTTTTAAAGAAACAATGGCTATTACTCCATTTACGAAACAACAGTTACTGCCTCAAGAAGAAAAACTTGAAATAAGGAAGCATAAAAGTGAACTTTTTATTGGCATACCCAAAGAAACTAGTTATCAAGAACGCCGTATTTGCCTTACCCCAGATGCTGTAAATTCGTTAACTTATCAAGGACATAGGGTAATGATTGAAGCGGGAGCCGGGGAAAGTTCCAGTTATTCCGATAATGAATATGCCGATGCTGGTGCCGAAATTACAAAGGACACCAAAAAAGTGTTTGGTTGCCCAATGATTTTAAAGGTGGAACCACCCAGTTTGTTAGAAATAGAAATGATAAATCCTAAAACAATTATCATTTCAGCCATCCAATTAAAAACCAGGAAAAAGGTCTATTTTTCCGCCTTGGCCAAAAAAAAAATTATTGCGCTTGCCTTTGAATACATAAAAGACGAAGATGGTTCCTACCCAGCCGTAAAATCCCTAAGTGAAATCGCAGGAACGGCATCAATATTAATTGCTGCCGAATTGATGATTACCAATGAATTTGGAAAAGGATTATTATTAGGTAATATTACTGGAGTCCCTCCTACTGATGTTGTAATTCTTGGAGCTGGAACCGTGGGTGAGTTTGCCGCTAAAACAGCCATCGGACTTGGTGCCAACGTGAAAGTTTTCGATAATTCAATCACAAAATTAAGGCGTTTACAAAATAATTTGAATCAGCGCATTTTCACTTCGACCATTCACCCAAAATCCTTATTAAAAGCACTTCGAAGATGCGATGTTGCCATTGGCGCCATGCGCGGCAAAGAACGTTGTCCGGTCATCGTCACTGAAACTATGGTAGAGCATATGAAAAAAGGGGCTGTGATTGTAGATGTAAGTATCGACATGGGAGGTTGTTTTGAAACTTCGGAAGTAACCACTCACGAAAAGCCAACCTTTGTTAAAAATAACGTATTGCATTACTGCGTTCCAAACATTCCTTCTCGATATTCTAAAACTGCCTCGCTTTCCATTAGCAATATCATCACCCCTTATTTATTACAAATTGCTGAGGATGGCGGAATTGAAAGCGCTATCAGGTGCAATAATGGCCTAAAAAATGGGGTTTATCTTTACCATGGAATCTTAACCAATAAAACTATTGGCGATTGGTTTGACTTACCGAATAACGATATTAATTTAATCGTCTTTTAAGTAAACTTTCATCTACCTTTGCCTAAAATTTATTTTATGAAATTTGCACACCGTTTTGCTTACTATTTGATAGGATTAATAATGGGATTATTCTTTGTGGCTGCTGTATTTAGTGGAAAAGACACCCGATGTAATTATTTCCCAAATGCCAGAGTCTTGAACGATATAAGAAACAAACCTTTCTATTACTCTGATAAAGCTTCTCAAATATTAGCTGAAAAATGGGTGGACACCAGCGACATCAAGAACACTTTAAAATTTGGCGATGTAGATTTTGACCAGAGCAATATCGAATTCGAAAAAGGGAAAATTTATGTGATTGAAGGGAAAACGGTACAAAACCAAGAAATTATACTCAACGTGATTAATTATCCCGAAAAGGCGGTGTTGGATGATATCCTTAAAAAATAATCGATTTTTTAAATTTTTTACTTGTGACTATATTTAACTTTTTATAATTCGCAATAATTTTTAGATAATAAACCTTATGTTTTGATCCTTAACGAATATTAGGTTAACAATATTTATTGTTGTTATTTTTGTCTAAAATAGTAGATTGTTCAGGACAGAGTTTTTTTATATGTCTATTTTATATTATAGCAAATTAATCATCATAAAAAACAATGTGTTTCTGATCAGCTATATAAGATTGTTCTTTCAAGAATGACTTCTGTTTTCTAATACCCTTAATTTGCTTCAAGCTCCATTGTTTTATTGTGTATTGGACATTTAAATAGAGTTTGGTTTTCCCAATCAAAATTATGAAATTTACTAACCATTGAATTGAATATACATATCAGTCTTGGATACCATATTTTGACTTGGTTGATGATAAGCTTCCTCGTAAAATTTAACTAACGATTTGAATTATTTATAAAATACTAAAAGTTAACTAATTAAAAATTAAGCAATTTGTGTTTTCTTCCTTTAATGATGTTTATTTGATTATCGCTATTTTAAGGACTAGACATTAAACTCATAAAAAAATTCCTTCCGAAGATTCAGAAGGAATTTTTTTAGCTTAAAACCTAGAATTATTTTTTATTCAATGATGCGCTCATTTCCATAGAAATGGCAGAACGCTCCATTTTTAATTTTCCAGCCATTGTTTCAATTACAACGGTGGCATCAGCAAGTTCAGCAACTTTACCGTGAAGTCCACTTTTTGTGATGATTTTGTCACCCACTTTTAAAGCGCCTTCAAATTCTTTTTCAGCTTTTGCTTTCTTCTGTTGCGGTCTGATCATAAAAAAATAGATCACTACAAACATTAATAAGAACGGCGCAAATTGTCCTAATTGTCCCATAATTTTAAATTGTTTTTTGTTTATAAATTGTTTTTACATTAATCCACGACCGACTTTTACAATTCTGTTGCTGGTCTGTAGTTCTTTTACTAAATTATCTAAAATTCCGTTGATGAAAATACTGCTTTTTGGGGTAGAATATTCTTTGGCGACTTCCAAATATTCATTGAGGGTTACCTTTACAGGAATCGAAGGAAATTTCAAAAACTCACAAATGGCCATTTTAAGAATAATGGTGTCAATTTCCGCAATTCGATCGCTATCCCAATTCGGGGTTTTATCCATATATTCCTTAGCCAATTCGGATTCGCTCAGGACTGTCTTTCTGAACAAGTCTTTAACAAAATCCCGATCTTCATTGTCTTTAAATAATTTTGGAACCCTAAAATTTCCTTCTTCAATAGGCTTTATGGCTTTCAATTGTTTGATAATATGTGTGTTTACCAAAGGAATATCATCCACCCAAGTCAATTTGTCATCTTCTAGATAATCGTATAATTTCTCATTTGGAACAATCACATCCATAAATAAATCAACGATAAATTCCTTATCTTCTTCAAATGAATTAATCGCATTACTCATGTATTTATCATACAATTTGCTTTGCTTGATGTCATTAAGGAGCAATAAAATATAATCATCGTTTAAAACCCAATTGTTTATTTTACGATTTTCAAGGGCAATACGAAGTGAATTGTTTTCGGTCAATATTTGGAAAATACTGTTCTTAATAAACTTCTCGTTGGGTTTTCGCTCTTGGGCTGTGGCGAGATGTTTTTGACTGGATTTCTGTAAAAAGATAGTTTCTTTTTTACAAATTTCTATTAGGGAGGATAACATTGTAAGGTATAAATCTTGAATGGAGTCTATGCTGTAAAATAGGAATTTTTCTTCTTTTTCTAGATCATCTGACCCATTTTGATGCATCGCATAAATGGATTGCATGACCTTAACGCGAATATGTCTTCTATTTACCACCTTGTAAGAACTTTTATTAATTAGTTTGCAAAAATAAGAATTTCATTTTTTAAAATTGAATTAAAACGCGAAAAATACGGCTATCTTTTTTTGTCATTAAACTTGTATCTTTGAGCATTAAAATAACTACCCGAATTATAGAATTCAACATATAAAAAATGAAAGAATTAGGCTATTTAAATAAGTATTTCATCAAATATAAATACAGTTTTCTGCTAGGAATTTTTATTACGATAATTGCACAAATATTTTCCTTGTTTACGCCAAAATTAATTAGCAAATCTTTTAAAGTGATTGAGGGATTTTCAAAAGATAACACGGTATCGAAATCAATCATTCAGCAAGAATTAATTACAAATATTTCCCTGATAATACTCACCACGATTATCGCTGGATTTCTTTCTTTTTTGATGCGACAAACCCTAATCGTGATGTCCCGTCACATTGAATTTGATTTAAAAAATGAAGTTTTTCGTCAATATGAAAACCTTTCCCAAAATTTCTACAAGCAAAATCGAACAGGCGATTTGATGAATCGCATCAGCGAAGACGTCTCAAAGGTGAGGATGTACGTGGGACCAGCCGTGATGTATGCCATTAACACTTTTATTCGCTTTGCAATCGTGATTGTGTACATGTTTAGTGTCTCGCCAAAATTGACTTTGTATACTTTACTGCCTCTGCCAATTCTATCGTATGCCATATTCAAATTAAGCTCCGAAATCAATAAGAGGAGTACTATTTTTCAACAATATCTATCCAAAGTTTCAAGTTTTACACAAGAAATATTTTCAGGAATTCGAGTTATAAAAGCGTATTCATTAGAAAAACAACATCAAAATAACATGATGGAATTAGCCATTGAAAGTAAAAAAAAGAGCATGGATTTAGCTAAAATTCAGGCTTTATTTGGGCCATTAATGATTGCCTTAATCGGAATAAGCAACTTAGTGGTTATTTATTTTGGTGGATTAATGTACATTCATGGAAGTATCAAAAACATTGGTATCATTGCAGAATTTATTTTATATGTAAATATGCTTACCTGGCCCGTGGCTTCTTTGGGTTGGGTTTCATCAATGGTTCAGGAAGCCGAAGCTTCCCAAAAACGTATCAATGAGTTTCTGAAAATCGAACCGGAAATACATAATAAAAATCAAGAGAAATCAATTATTGAAGGTGCTATTTCTTTTGAGAATGTAAGCTACACCTATGTAGACACGCTCATAAAAGCACTAGAAAATGTATCTTTTACAGTACACAAGGGAGAAACCTTGGCCATTCTGGGAAAAACAGGTTCCGGAAAATCAACTATTGTTTCGTTGATTTCTCGTTTGTATGACACAACCGAAGGTCGCATCACCATTGATGGAAAAGAAATTAGCAGCTTAAACTTATATGATATACGAAACAGCATCGGGATTGTGCCACAAGATGCTTTTTTGTTTTCAGATACCGTAAAAAATAACATCAAGTTTGGCAAAGAAAACGCTACCGATGAGGAAGTGGAAGCTGCCGCAAAAAGTGCTGTGGTTCATGACAATATTATGGGATTCAATACCCAATATGATACCATTCTTGGTGAAAGAGGTATTACGCTTTCCGGCGGACAAAAACAACGCGTTTCAATAGCAAGAGCAATTATTAAAAATCCTAAAATTTTGCTTTTTGACGATTGTTTGTCAGCTGTAGATACCGAAACCGAAGAAACAATTTTGAAGAATTTGCAGGAAATTTGCAAAGACAAAACCACAATTATAGTCAGTCATAGAGTCTCTTCAGCAAAAAATGCAGATAGAATCATCATCCTTGATGAGGGAAAAATTGTGGAACAAGGTTCTCATAATCAATTGATAAATCTCGAAGGCTACTATGCTGCCTTGTACACAAAACAACTTTCTGAAAAAGAATTGGAGTAATTGTTGTTTAATACAACTATTTTTTAGATTTTTGATTACTGATTAAGAATACTAAATAGACAGAAAGATTATGAGAGAAAATGATATGTTAGAAAAAGAAGAGATATTTTCGAAGGTTTTACGTGCCGGAAGAAGAACTTATTTCTTTGATGTTAGAGCCACAAAAGCCGATGATTACTATATTACTATTACTGAAAGTAAAAAGTTTACTGAATTAGATGGCTCTTTTCACTTCAAGAAACACAAAATATATTTGTATAAAGAAGATTTTGCCGCTTTTGCTGAAATTTTAGAAGAATTGACTTCCTATGTTTTGAATCACAAAGGCGAAGAAGTAATTTCTGAAAGACACCAAAAAGATTTCAAAAAAGAGTATTCCCCTGAAAAATCAGAAGAAGACGAAACACCTTCAACATCAAGTTTTACCGATATCGAATTTGACGATATTTAATACAAAAACGAACAAAACCAAGCTGTTTAAGTCCAAAAATCTATCGATTTCTGGACTTTTTTTATTAAATTTAAACAAAAAAACGTAGATGCTATTCTGATGTCCAAAACTGCTTCAAATATGGTTCCGCTTGGAACTGCTGCTCCCGATTTTTATTTAAAAGACACCAATTCTGCTGATGATTCTTTTTGTTTTGCAGATATAAAAGGTGTAAAAGGAACTCTCGTCATGTTTATATGCAATCACTGTCCGTTTGCGCATCATGTTATTGATGAAGTGGTTCGAATCGCTAATGATTATCGTGTACAAGGCGTTGGCCTTGTGGCAATTTCTAGTAATGACGTGGTGAATTTTCCTCAAGATTCTCCTGAATTAATGGCAAAATTTGCATTCGAAAACAACTTTGAATTTCCCTATTTATATGATGAAACTCAGGAAGTGGCTAAAGTTTATGGTGCAGCCTGCGCACCAGATTTCTTCCTTTTTGACAATCAAAACAAATTGGTCTATCGCGGGCAACTCGACGACAGCAGACCGGGAAATGGCATTCCGTTAAGCGGAAGTGATTTACGTGGCGCCCTTGATGGCGTGATTTATAACCGAGTTATAAATCCCAACCAAAAACCGAGTATGGGTTGTAATATTAAGTGGAAATAAAAAAGCACTACAATATTTGTCAAGTCTTGCGTAGACTAGACCTATGACCATCTCGACTGCGCTCGACTTGATACAAAAAAATCCCAAAACTTTCGCTTTGGGATTCTAAATGAATTCGATTGCTCAATTCTGCAAACTGCGACTGAACACTGAAAACTATTATTTAACGTCCATTAATTCTACGTCAAAAATCAAGGTAGCGTTTGGTGGAATTACTCCTCCTGCTCCTGCAGGTCCGTATGCTAAATCAGATGGTATAACGAAACGGGCTTTGTCTCCCACTCTCAAAAAGGCAATTCCTTCATCCCAGCCTTCGATAACTTGACCTTGGCCTAATCTAAATTCGATTGGTTTTTTTCTTGGATAAGAAGAATCAAAAACTTTTCCGTTCTCTAACGAACCTTCGTAGTGAACCGAAACTGTTTTACCGGCTTCTGCTTGTTTTCCTTCTCCTTTTTGGATGAATTGGTAACGCAAACCACTTTCTGTTTTTTCGAAACCCGCCGCCAGTTTTTCCATTTTTGCTTCTGATTCTGCTTTTAAAGCTGCATCACGTTTTAGACGAGCCCCTTTCAAACCTACGAAAGCCTCAATGGCATTCCAGTTCTTAGCTTCCTCACCTACTCTAATGATTTCAACCGATTCCAAAACATCACCTTGAGCAATGGCGTCAACAACATCTTGTCCTTCTATTACATTTCCAAAAACAGTGTGTTTATTATCCAACCAAGGCGTGGCAATATGCGTAATGAAAAATTGAGAACCGTTGCTTCCCGGACCTGAGTTTGCCATTGACAAAACACCTGGTGCATCGTGACGTAAATCTTGATGAAACTCATCATCAAACTTGTATCCTGGATCTCCAGTTCCGGTTCCTAAAGGACAACCTCCTTGAATCATAAAATCTGGAATAACTCTATGAAATTTTAATCCATCATAGAATTTTACCCCTTGAGGTTTTATTTTATTCTCCATATTTCCTTCTGCAAGAGCGACAAAATTCCCTACAGTTCCTGGAGTTAAATCGTGTGTTAGTTTTACTAAAATCGAACCTTTTGCGGTGTTGAATTTAGCATATATCCCGTTTTCCATTTTTATTGTTTTTTATTGAAAGGCAAATTTACGAATTAAATAGAGAATTTGAAAATTTGAAAACCTTGAACTTTTCAATCTTCAAACTTTGTACCTTTGCAACCTAGAAACTCAATTATGCGCATTGATATTATTACTGTCCTCCCCGAATTGCTGCGAAGTCCTTTTGAGGCCTCAATGATGAAGCGCGCCATCGACAAAGGAATTGTAGAAGTTCACATTCACAATTTGCGGGATTACACGACCAACAAACAAAAAAGCGTCGATGATTATCCTTATGGTGGCGGTGCCGGAATGGTCATGAATATTCAACCTATTGACGATTGCATCACGCATTTGAAAAGCGAAAGAACGTACGACGAAATCATTTACATGTCACCTGATGGAGAAACCTTGAACCAAAAAATGGCCAACACAATGTCAATGTATGAAAACATCATTATTCTTTGCGGTCATTATAAAGGAGTCGACCAACGTGTTCGCGACCATTTTATTACCAAAGAAATATCTATTGGCGATTATGTTTTGTCTGGCGGAGAATTAGGAGCCCTAGTTTTGTGCGATACTTTAATACGACTGATTCCTGGAGTTTTGAGTGATGAAACCTCTGCATTGACAGATAGTTTTCAGGATGATTTATTGTCGGGACCTATATATACTAGACCTGCCGACTACAAAGGCTGGAAAGTTCCCGAAGTTTTAACTAGTGGAAATTTTGCGAAAATCGACAAATGGAGAGAGGATATGGCTTATGAACACACTAAGAATCGACGTCCGGATTTACTTGATGAAAAAAAATCATAATTTATAATTCATAATTCATAATTATTATTTAATTTTGCACGCTCATTAGACCAACCTCTGGCGAAATCCGTGAATGTTGCTCTTTTTAAAACAATAATAAAAAATAAAATGGCAGATTTAATGAAATTCGTTCAAGACGAATTTGTAACAAGAAAAGATTTCCCTGTATTCGGAGCTGGTGATACCATCACAGTTTTCTATGAAATTAAAGAGGGTGAAAAAACAAGAACACAGTTTTTTAAAGGTGTTGTTATTCAAAGAAGAGGTTCTGGAAACACAGAAACTTTCACTATTCGTAAAATGTCAGGTTCAGTTGGTGTAGAACGTATCTTCCCAGTCAATTTGCCAGCTTTGCAAAAAATTGAAATCAACAAAAAAGGTCATGTTCGTAGAGCTAGAATTTTCTACTTCAGAGAACTTACTGGTAAAAAAGCCAAAATCAGAGATAAAAGAAGATAGTCAACTATCGCATCTTAATAAAACTCCCAACCTGTTTGGGAGTTTTTTTTGAATAAAAATTGGGCTTTTGTTATAAAAAAATTTACACCTCCTTTTAGTTGAATCCTTTGTATTTTGATTTTGATAAAAAAAGAACTCAATTTTCAACAATTCGCTTTGAGGAAAATAAAAAATAATTATTCCGTAATTTTTCTCCTAAAACCAAACATATTCGGGAGGGGGGTCCCTTTTACGAAAACGTTTTTCTTACATTTGTATCCCAAAAAATAAATATTAAAACTATTTTTATTAAAATGTCAACAAAATCTAAAATTTTTTACACGCTTACAGACGAAGCCCCATTGTTAGCAACATACTCCTTTTTACCAATTGTTCAAGCATTTTCAGCAACTTCGGATATTGAAATTGAAACTAGGGATATTTCTCTTGCAGGAAGAATCTTGGCCAACTTTCCAGAGTTTTTAAAAGAAGATCAAAAAGTGGAAGATGCCTTGTCTGAATTGGGAAAATTAGCCACCACTCCAGAAGCAAATATCATAAAATTACCAAATGTTTCCGCATCAGTCCCCCAATTAAAAATGGCTATTGCAGAACTACAATCTCACGGTTATGCAGTACCCAATTTTCCTGAGGAACCTGCAAATGATCAGGAAGTAGCAATAAAAGCAAAATATTCCAAAATATTGGGTTCAGCCGTAAATCCAGTTTTGCGTGAAGGGAACTCTGATCGTAGAGCACCAAAAGCGGTTAAAAATTATGCCAAAGCTAACCCGCATTCCATGGGAGCTTGGTCGTCTGAATCAAAAACACAAGTGGCGTCTATGGAAACTGGTGATTTTTATGGAAGTGAGAAATCAAGCACCATTGCGGATGCTATTGATGTAAAAATAGAATTTGTAGGCAAAGATGGTTTAACCACAGTTTTAAAAGCGAGTACTCCTTTAAAATCTGGAGAAATCATTGACAGTTCCGTAATGCATTTGAACGCTTTGAAAAGTTTTGTTGCCAAAACAATCCAAAAAGCCAAAGAACAAAATGTATTGCTTTCGGTTCACTTGAAAGCCACGATGATGAAAGTCTCTGACCCGATCATTTTTGGAGCTATTGTAGAAGTGTACTTCAAAGATGTTTTCGAAAAATACGCAACCTTATTCAATGAATTAGGCATTGATACCAGAAACGGTTTGGGTGATGTGTACGCAAAAATTGCGGGACATCCGATACAGACTGAAGTGGAAACTGCAATCAACCAAGCGATAGCAAATGGTCCAGCATTGGCGATGGTAAACTCCGAAAAAGGAATTACCAATCTTCATGTTCCTTCAGACTTAATTGTGGATGCTTCCATGCCAGCCATGATTCGTACTTCAGGACAAATGTATAACAAGGAAGGAAAACAACAAGATACTATAGCGATTATCCCGGACAGATGTTACTCCGGAATTTATACAGCCACCATTGATTTCTGTAAAAAACACGGTGCTTTTGACCCAACCACTATGGGAAGTGTACCAAACGTAGGTTTGATGGCGCAAAAAGCGGAAGAATATGGTTCCCATGACAAGACTTTCCAAATGAGTGCTGACGGCGTTGTTCGTGTTGTTGACACCAATGGAAACGTTTTAATGGAACAAACTGTTGAGGCAAAAGACATTTTCAGAATGTGTCAAGCAAAAGATGCCCCTATTCAAGACTGGGTAAAATTAGCCGTAAACAGAGCCCGTTTGTCCAATACTCCAGCCGTTTTCTGGTTGGATGAAAATAGGGCTCACGACAGGGAATTAATCAAAAAAGTAACCCAATATTTAAAAGATTACGACACTACAGCGCTAGACATCCGAATTCTTAATCCTATCGAAGCCACGAACTTCACATTGGAAAGAATCATAAAAGGACTGGATACCATATCCGTGACTGGAAACGTACTGCGTGATTATTTAACCGATTTATTCCCAATATTAGAAGTGGGAACTTCAGCCAAGATGTTATCTATTGTTCCATTGATGAATGGCGGTGGATTGTTCGAAACTGGCGCCGGTGGTTCGGCACCTAAACATGTAGAACAGTTTACACAAGAAGGGTATTTGCGTTGGGATTCCCTTGGTGAATTTCTAGCTTTGGGTGCTTCATTGGAACATTTAGGACAGACTTTAAAAAACTCAAAAGCACTTATTCTGGCAGAAACGCTCGACGTTGCCACTGAAAAATTCTTGGCGAATGATAAATCTCCAGCCCGTAAAGTGGGTCAAATTGACAATCGAGGATCTCATTTTTACTTGGCGATGTATTGGGCAGAGGCTTTAGCGGCACAAACCAAAGATGGAGATTTAAAAACAATCTTCACTCCTATTGCGGCAGCATTTAATGAAAATGAAGCTAAAATCAATGCGGAATTAATCGGATCGCAAGGAAAACCTCAAAAAATTGGAGGTCACTACCAACCCAATCCAGAATTAACCAGCAAAGCAATGCGACCAAGTGAAACCTTCAATACAATTTTAGCGAAAATCGCCTAATCTGATTTTTGCAATCAATACTACCATTAAAAAGGCAACTGAAATCAGTTGCCTTTTTTATCTTTACAACATTTTAACATTTGTTACTCTCCAATTGCATTTTATTTAACGAAATTTACATCCTAAAATTTTAGAAATGATTTCAAAGAAAATTATTGCCTTATTCCTATTTTTTTTAATTGCTTTACCTTCCTTTTCCCAGGACAGAAGTTTTAGTGAAACAGCGAAGCAAAAATTTACGTTAAGCGGAACCATTACCGATGCCGGCAGTAATGAAACCTTGATTGGAGTAAATATTTCAATACCCGAATTAAAAACCGGTGTAACGACCAATGAATACGGGTTTTATTCCCTCACGTTACCAAAAGGAACTTATAAAATCCAAATTATTTATTTAGGCTATCAAACTATTGAAGAAACAGTAAGTCTAACCCAAAACATTAAAAATAATTTCAAACTTATTGGTAGCGAAAGTGTTTTACAGGAGGTTGTCATTATTGACAAGAGCAACAAGGCGGCGATTCGAAAACCCGAAATGAGTGTAAACAAACTATCCATATCGACCATCAAAAAAATGCCTGTGGTTTTAGGTGAAACTGACATCTTAAAATCTATTTTATTGCTTCCAGGAGTTACAAGTGCAGGTGAAGGACAATCAGGATTTAACGTTCGTGGCGGAGGCGCAGACCAAAATTTAATTTTATTGGATGAAGCAACCATTTTCAATTCTTCTCACGTTTTTGGTTTTTTCTCCGTATTCAATCCGGACGCCATCAAAGATTTAAAGTTATATAAGGGTGGTATTCCGGCACGTTTTGGAGGAAGAGCTTCATCGGTTTTGGATATTTACCAAAAAGAAGGAAATAATAACTCCTTTCATATAAATGGAGGAGTTGGCTTAATCTCCAGCCGCCTATTAGCCGAGGGTCCAATTGTAAAAGATAAAGGTTCATTCCTTATCGGAGCAAGAACATCTTATGCTCACTTGTTCCTTAAACTGGCAGACAATAAAAATTCGGCTTCATTTTATGATTTAAATGCCAAATTAAATTATAAATTAAACGACAACAATAGCCTTTATATTTCAAGTTATTTTGGAAGGGATTTATTTAACATAAGCGAACAGTTCAAAAACACATACGGAAACAGCACCTTCAATTTAAGATGGAATCATATATTTTCAGAGCGATTATTTTCTAATGTTTCCGCTATTTTTAGTGATTATTATTATGGATTAACCATTACCTCTGTCGGTTTTGATTGGCAATCGAGCATTAAAAACTTTAATTTGAAATACGATTTAAAATACTATATGAATGACAAAATCAAATTGAATTTTGGTTTAAATTCTATTTATTATAAATTCAATCCTGGAACAATTGCACCAATAGATGAAGCTTCAAGCATCAATTTCAGTCAACTAGATAAAAAAAATGCTTATGAACATTCAATTTATGCTGAAGCAGAACATCAAGCTACTGAAAAATTGTCTTTTTTATATGGCTTACGCTATAGTATATTTTACAGATTGGGAGCTTCCAGTATCAATTTATACAAAGACAATCAAGCGGTCACTTTTAATGACCGACTCAAGATATACGAAAAAGGAGTTCCAATTGGCACTAAAACTTATGGCCATAGTGAAGTAATCACTTCCTTTTCGAATCTGGAGCCTCGTTTTTCGAGTTCTTATGTATTAGACGAAAAATCTTCGTTAAAAGCAAGTTATAACCGAATGGTGCAATACCTTCAGTTAGTTTCAAACACGGCCTCACCCATGCCATTGGATATTTGGACTCCAAGCGACCAATACATAAAACCTCAAATCGCAGATCAAGTTGCCGTTGGCTATTTTAGAAATTTCAAGGACGACATGTATTCTTTAGAAATTGAAAGTTTTTACAAAAAAGTTAAAAACAGAATTGACTACATTGATGGCGCAGATTTAATTGCGAACAACGCCATCGAACAAGTCGTGCTCAATGGTCAATTAAGAACCTACGGTTTAGAATTAATGCTTCGCAAAAATACCGGGAGATTCAACGGTTGGATTGCTTATACGTTATCCAATTCCGAACAACAAACTCCAGGCAGAACTCCAACTGAATCCGGAATCAACAACGGAAATTGGTATAAATCGGGCTATCACAAATTACATAATTTGGCAGTAACGGCCAATTATAGTTTAAATCCAAAATGGTCCTTCGGAGGCAACTTCATTCTTCAGTCGGGCCAACCGGTCACTTTTCCGGACGGCCAATATGAATATCAAGGAATCGTTGTTCCGAGCTATGGCCGAAGAAACAAAAACAACCTACCTTTATACCACCATTTAGATATCTCAGCAACTTACATTCCTAAACCCAATAAAAGAAAAGGATGGCAAGGCGAATGGGTTTTTAGCATATACAATGTCTACAATCGAAAAAACGCAGCTTCCATTAGCTTCAGGGAAAACCAGACCTCTGGTGCAAACGAAGCTGTTAAGTTGTCCATTTTCGGAGCAGTGCCATCCGTAAGTTATAATTTCAAATTCTAAAATTATGAAAATCTCAAAATATATTTCGCTGATCATTTTCACACTATTCTTATTGAGTTGTGAAGAAGTAGTCAATGTAGATTTGGATACTTCCAAACCCAGTTTAGTAATTGATGCTGCCATTAATTGGAAAAAAGGAACCGATGGTACTTTTCAAAAAATAATTCTATCCACCACAACTGATTTTTATGGCACCAGGGTTCCTAGTGTTTCTGGTGCCTCTGTTTCCATAAACAGCGCAGATTCCATTTGGAAATTCACAGATGAGCAAAATCCAGGAGAATACCTTTGCGATGATTTCAAGCCCATTATCGGGGAAACTTATACCCTAACGGTGGTATATAACGGAGAAACCTACACTGCAACCGAAACCATGCAATCCGTAACTGACATAGATGAGATTAAACCAAAAAACGATGGTGGTTTTTCGGGTAAGGATTATGGAATCGAAGTTTATTTTAAAGATCCAATCGCTGAAAATTTTTATATGGTGAAGTTTATGCCTGAAATTTATAAATCACCCCGTTTTCGAGTTATCGGTGATAAGTTGACAAACGGAAATCAAAAATCTTGGAGATTTAGTGACAAGGATTTAAAACAAGGAACCAATATTGTCATCACTCATTACGGAATTTCAGAAGCCTATTACAACTATATGAACAAAATCATTTCCATAGCTAGCAGTTCCGCAGGTGGAAGTCCTTTTCAAACTCCTCCTGCAACCGTTAGAGGGAATATTGTCAACTCAACTGATGCTGCAAATTATGCTTTAGGTTATTTTTCTTTGAGTGAAGTTGATGTTACAAATTATGTCATTCAATAAGGAGCTAATTCTTTCTGATTTTGGATTTTTTATATATTTACAAAAAATCTGAATTCTATATTCTGAAATCAAAAATCTGAAATCAAATGTCTTCACATCATATTGTCCGGGATGACCAAGAACCCGCTTTAATTATTGCCAACGGTGCTTCCTGCAACATCGAATTATTGGGACAATTACTCGAATGGTCGCCTTTGGTTATTGTGCTTGACTCTGCAATAGAACGCGTCGTGGAATTGGGCATTAAAGTCGATGTTTTATTGGGTGATTTCGACAGCGGTTTCGATGCCAATTATTATAAAGAAACCCAATTCCCATTAGAAATTATCCACACGCCAGACCAAAACAAAACCGATTTAGAGAAAGCATTCGATTATCTTATCGAAAGAAAAATACCTGCTGCAAACGTGGTTTGGGCCACCGGAAAACGCGCTGATCACACCATAACAAACCTGACAAATATTACTCGATACCGGGATTTATTGAAAATCGTGCTACTCGACGACCATTCCAAAGTCTATTTAATGCCCAAAAAATTCGAAAAATGGTATCCTGCCAATACTCCTATTTCTCTCATTCCCATTGGAAACGTTACTGGAGTCCATTCCGAAAATTTATTTTACCCATTAGCAAACGACACCCTAACCATGGGATACAGAACCGGAAGCAGCAATCACGTAATAATGGATGGAATGGTCACCATAGCACATGAAGAAGGCGATTTGTTGTTGATGGAATGTTGGGATTAGTCTTCAGATGGTAGGTTTCAGATAGCAGTATTCAAATATAAGTTATTATAAATCTGCATTCTGAAATCGCTATAAATCAACTATCTTTGCCGTCTGAATTCAAAAAATGAAACTGAAACAGATTACCGAAAAAACGAATTTACATCCCAGAAACCAACACCGATTGGGGTATAATTTTGAACAATTAATTGCAACTTGCCCTGAACTTCAACAATTTGTGGGGATCAACGAGCACCAAATTAAAACCATTGATTTTGCTAATCCAAAAGCTGTAAAAGCACTCAATAAAGCCTTATTAATTGCCCATTACGACATCCAAAATTGGGATATTCCCGAAAATTATTTATGTCCACCCATTCCGGGAAGAGTTGATTACATTCATTATATCGCCGATTTATTTGCTTCCAACAATAACGGAATAATTCCAGAAGGTGAAAATGTTCAAGTGTTGGATATTGGCATCGGTGCCAATTGTATTTATCCCATATTAGGGAACTCGGTTTATGGCTGGTCATTTGTTGGCACTGAAATAGATGAAAAAGCAATTCAAAACTGCAAAAAAATCATTGAAGCCAATCCAAAATTGATAGATCTCATCAGTTTGCAATTGCAAACTGAATCGCGTTTTATTTTTAAAAACATCATCACGCCCGAAGATCGATTTTCGTTCACGATTTGCAATCCCCCTTTTCACAACTCCCAAGAAGAAGCTACAAAAGCCTCCATTCGTAAAATCAACAATCTCGAAAATACTAGAACCAATACCCCTGTTCTGAATTTTGGCGGACAGAACGATGAATTATGGTTTGAAGGTGGCGAATCTGGCTTCGTCACACAAATGATTTTCGAAAGTGCCAAATACCCAATGCAATGCCTTTGGTTTACGACTTTAGTTTCCAAAAAAGAGAATCTGTCGAGTTTTTACAAAACGTTAAATAAAGTAAATGTAGCCGATGTAAAAACAATCAATATGGCTCAAGGGCAGAAAACCAGCCGAATACTGGCCTGGACTTTCCAAACCGAAGCGCAACAAAAAGCTTGGAATTTTTAATTCTCATAACACTCTTTTGATTAAATTTGTATAAACTCTTTTCTTATGAGCACAATCGAATTAAAAAACTTATTGATTTCTAAAATCGCTGAAATTGAGGATGAAGCATTGTTGTTAGCAATAAATACTATTTTGGACAGTAAATCGAATATTATTGAAAACTACAATCAAAATTTGCAAAAAATAATAATTCTTACTGAACAACAAAAAAAGGAAATTCAAAATTCTCAAAAGGAATATTTAGCAGGAAATTATTTTGAAAATGATTTCGTAAATGAAGAAATGAAAAGATGGTTGCTAGAAGAATAGTATGGTCCGAAACCGCAAAAATTCAATTAAAAACCATTTTTGAATATTTTAATTTTAGAAATAAAAGCAAATTATATTCATTAAAATTAAATACCCAAATTCAAATCGAATTAAAAACAGTACTCCAACAACCAAACATTGGTAAAAAAACTGATTCCATAAATGTTCGTGGTTTATTAATTGAAAATTATTATATTTTCTATGAAATAAATGAAACTCACATGATAATTCTATCCGTTTGGGATAACAGACAAAATCCAAAACGATTGAAATACTAAATAATGAAATTCCAAGTTATCTCCGATTACCAGCCCAAAGGCGACCAACCGCAAGCTATTGAAAAATTAGCGCATGGAATTAAAGCTGGCGAACGCTATCAAACTTTGCTTGGAGTTACAGGTTCAGGAAAAACTTTTACGGTTGCCAATGTCATTCAAGAAGTGCAAAAACCTACCTTGATTTTGGCACACAACAAAACCTTGGCGGCGCAATTGTACTCGGAATTCAAGCAGTTTTTTCCGAATAATGCCGTGGAATATTTCGTCTCTTATTACGATTATTACCAGCCCGAGGCTTTTATGCCCGTTACCGGCGTTTTCATCGAAAAGGATTTATCTATCAACGAAGAACTGGAAAAGATGCGTTTGAGCACTACTTCTTCCCTACTTTCGGGGCGAAGAGATATTATTGTCGTGGCATCGGTTTCTTGTATTTATGGTATTGGAAATCCAGTTGAATTCCAAAAGAATGTCATTGCCATCGAGAAAAACCAAATTATTTCCCGCACCAAATTATTGCATAGTTTGGTTCAAAGTTTATATTCTAGAACCGAAGCCGATTTCAATCCGGGAAATTTCAGGATAAAAGGCGACACGCTCGAAGTCTATCCTAGTTATGCCGACGAGGCGTTTCGAATTCATTTTTTTGGAGATGAAATCGAGGAAATCGAAGCCTTTGACGTCAAGAATTCCAAAGTAATTGAAAAACACGACCAACTCACGATTTATCCCGCCAATATGTTTGTGACTTCGCCCGATGTGTTGCAAAACGCGATTTGGGAAATCCAACAGGATTTGGTCAAACAAGTCGATTATTTCAAGGAAATAGGCAAGCATCTCGAAGCCAAAAGACTGGAAGAACGTACCAATTTTGACTTGGAAATGATTCGCGAATTAGGCTATTGCTCCGGAATCGAAAATTATTCCCGTTACCTTGACGGAAGGGAAGCCGGCACAAGACCGTTTTGTTTATTGGATTATTTCCCCAAAGATTTCTTGATGGTGGTCGATGAAAGCCATGTCACGCTTTCGCAAGTGCACGCCATGTATGGTGGTGACAGAAGCCGAAAAGAAAACTTGGTGGAATACGGATTTCGACTTCCCGCTGCCATGGACAACCGTCCGTTGAAGTTTGAGGAATTCGAAGCGATGCAAAACCAGGTCATTTATGTTTCAGCAACGCCAGCCGACTATGAATTGCAGAAAACGGATGGTGTTTATATTGAGCAAGTTATTCGCCCAACGGGTTTATTGGATCCGATTATTGAAATCCGTCCGAGTTTGAATCAAATTGATGATTTGATTGAGGAAATTCAGGTACGAGCAGAAATCGATGAACGGGTTTTGGTGACCACTTTAACCAAAAGAATGGCTGAAGAATTGGCCAAATATTTGACCAAAGTTTCCATCCGGTGTCGTTACATTCATTCCGATGTGGATACATTGGAACGTATTGAAATTATGCAGGATTTGCGAAAAGGACTGTTCGATGTTCTGATTGGCGTGAATTTACTGCGTGAAGGATTGGATTTACCGGAAGTTTCCCTAGTAGCCATTCTCGATGCCGACAAGGAAGGATTTTTGCGAAGTCATCGTTCGCTTACCCAAACCATTGGCCGTGCCGCGAGAAACCTCAACGGAAAAGCGATTATGTATGCAGACAAAATTACGGCTAGTATGCAAAAAACCATTGACGAGACCAATTATCGAAGGACCAAACAAATTAATTTCAACATTGCAAACAATCAAGTTCCAGAAGCATTAAACAAGAAAATAGAGAGTGCCTTTACCAAAAATCCTTTAGTAGATTATGAATTGGGCTACACTGCTTCCATAGCCGCGGAACCCACGACGGAATACCTTACGAAACCGGAAATCGAAAAACGGATTCGCGAGAAACGAAAAGCAATGGAGAAAGCCGCAAAAGACTTGGATTTTATGCAAGCAGCAAAATTGCGAGATGATATTAAAGCCTTGCAAGAAAAAATATAATCACTCAAGTCTCAAAAAATCTATCTTTACAAACAAAATATATAAAAATGACAAATAACGATATCCTCAAAAAACTACGTGTTGCCTTGATGTTGCGAGACGACCAAATCGTTGAAATACTAGAATTAGTAGATTTTAGAATTTCAAAATCAGAATTAGGTGCTTTTTTCCGTACTGAAGACCACCCTAATTATGTGGAATGCGGTGACCAAGTGTTACGGAATTTCCTAAACGGCTTGGTTATTCACCTCCGTGGTACAAAGGAAAACCCCAAGAACCCAACGGCCGTTTTAGCCAAACACAAAGCTCAAATTCCCGCAAAAGAAGGTCAGAAAGACAGACCTGAATTTAAGGCAAAGCCAAAAGACGAAGACAGAGCAAGAGGAGATCAAGCCCCCTCTAAATCGAAACCCGCCGCAAAAAGAACTTCCAAAAAAGAATTCCCAAAAGGGAATAACAAAATTCAGGTGGTAGAAAAAGTGAAATTTAATTTCGGGAAGAACAAGAAATCGTAATGGGAGGAACAGCTTTGATTATTGGCAGCACTGGATTGATCGGTTCCCAACTTTTAGAACTTCTTTTAGAAAGTAAGGAATATTCAACAGTGATTGCCTTTGTCAAAAGAGATTCAGGTATTCAGCACCTGAAATTAAAGCAATATATCATTGATTTTGACAAACCGGAAACATATAGGGAATTAGTCGTTGGTGATGATTTCTTTTGTACCATTGGCACGATCATAAAAAATGCCGGGAGCCAGGAGGCTTTCAGAAAAGTGGATTTTGAATACCCCCAGCAATTTGCTAAAATCGCCCTTGAAAACAAAGTAAAACATTTCTTGATTGTTTCCTCTCTTGGCGCTGACGCCAACTCCTCAAATTTCTACTTGAAAACAAAAGGGGAAATTCAAGATTTTATCAAAAAATATCCCTTTGAAAGTGTTTCCGTATTTCAACCTTCCATCCTTTTAGGAAATCGAGCCGAATTTAGATTGGGAGAAAAAATTGGCACTTTTTTTATTAAACTTTTTTCATTTTTACTCATCGGTAATTTAAGAAAATACAAACCCATACAAAGTGAAGCTGTTGCTAAAGCCATGTTTATCATTGCCCAAAAGGATAACAAAGGATTTCATACGATAGAATCTGATAGCATACAAGAAATTGCAAACAAAAAATCCTGAGTGAAAGCTCAGGATTTTTATCTTATAACTATTTCTTTAATTACGAAAGTGCCGCTTTTACCTGGTCCGCTGCTTCTTGAAATTCTACAGCCGATAAAATTGGCATTCCAGAATTGTCAATTAATTCTTTTGCAATAACCGCATTGGTTCCTTGCAAACGAACGATGATTGGCACTTTAATAGCATCTCCCATATTTTTGTATGCATCAACAACTCCTTGCGCCACTCGGTCACAACGTACGATTCCACCAAAAATGTTAATCAAAATTGCTTTTACATTTGGATCTTTCAAAATAATACGAAAAGCTAATTCGACACGTTTTGCATCGGCAGTTCCACCAACGTCTAAGAAATTTGCTGGTTCAAAACCTGCATATTTTATTAAATCCATCGTTGCCATTGCCAATCCAGCTCCATTTACCATACACCCTACGGTTCCGTCAAGATCCACATAATTAAGGCCTGCTTCTTTTGCTTCAACCTCGATTGGATTTTCCTCGCGAACATCACGCATTTCAGCCAATTTCGGATGACGGTATAAAGCATTATCATCCAAATTAACTTTGGCATCAACGGCAATAATTTTATTATCTGAAGTTTTTAAAACGGGATTAATTTCAAACATCGAAGCGTCAGAACCTATATATGCTTTATATAAAGCATCAACAAACTGAACCATTTCTTTGAAAGCATTTCCAGAAAGTCCTAAATTAAAGGCAATTCTTCTGGCTTGAAAACCTTGCAATCCAACAGTTGGATCAATCTCTTCGGTAAAAATTAAATGTGGAGTATGTTCTGCCACTTCTTCAATATCCATTCCACCTTCGGTAGAATACATAATCATATTGCGACCTTTACTTCTATTTAATAAAACCGACATATAAAACTCCGAAGTTTCGGTTTCACCAGGATAATAAACATCCTCGGCAACCAAAACCTTATGCACTTTTTTACCTTCGGCAGATGTTTGTGGCGTAATTAATTGCATTCCGATGATTTGACCAGAAATATCTTCAACTTGTTGAAGGTTTTTAGCAAGTTTCACCCCACCCCCTTTTCCACGTCCACCAGCATGAACTTGGGCTTTAATAACATGCCATCCGGTTCCAGTTTCAGCTGTTAATTGTTTTGCAGCAGCAACTGCTTCTTGTGGATTATTCGCCACATAGCCACGTTGCACTTTTACGCCATAGCTGGCAAGTATTTCTTTTCCTTGGTATTCGTGTATATCCATATTGAGGTATTTGACAAGATTCTGAATGTATTCCAGAAATTAAGTGTGGCAAAAATAACACAATTCATATTAAAACTAAAATCTTTTTTGATAATAAAAGTAGTCTTTAAATTAGATTAAAGAAAATTAGCCATTCTATTTTAATGTTCACTCCCCAACTATTTACAAACTAGATTTTAAGTCCCAAAAATTATATTAGAATCTGCTATATCGATTGAAACAATAAATAAATGGAATAATTTGAATTTTATTATCTTAAATTAAATTAAAAAAATCAAAATGAATTGTCAATTTATCAATTTGAATCTATAAGATTGTTTATATCATTAATAAATATACATTTTTCTGCTATTACTATAAAAATAGATGTCTTATGATGTTTTCAATTCATTATAATTAATGAAATCTTTATTTTTGCATAAAAATTAATAAGCATGAAAATTAAAGAACAAGGTCTTTATTTGCCTGAATTTGAACATGAAAACTGCGGGGCAGGGTTTATCTGTAACCTTAAAGGCGAAAAAACAAATCAAATCATACACGACGCATTAGAAATCCTTGTAAAACTGGAACATCGTGGAGGTGTCAGCTCGGATGGAAAAACAGGTGATGGAGCCGGACTATTAATTGATATCCCTCACGAATATTTCAATAGGGTTTGTGATTTCAAGCTGCCGGAAGCTCGTGAATATGCAGTTGGAATGGTGTTTTTACCAAAAAATGAAAATCAATATGTTTTTTGTAAAAAAACATTCGAAAAAGAAATAATAGCTCAGGGATTAACCATTTTAGGATGGAGAGAAGTGCCTGTAGATTCTTCTCAACTAGGTCAGATAGCCGCCGCTTCTGAACCAAGAATTGATCAAATTTTCGTTGGAAAAAGTGAACCAATTGGCGATGCCACATTCAAAGCAAAGCTTTATGCGGCCCGTAAAATAACGGAACACACTATTATCAATTCTAAAATATCTGAGAGCTCTTATTTTTATATCCCTAGTTTTTCAACGACTACGCTTATTTATAAGGGGATTATTATGCCCGAAGACATTGGTCCGTATTACATTGATTTACAGCAAACTGATTTAGTAACGCGATTAGCATTAGTACACCAACGTTTTTCTACCAATACAATGCCTTCTTGGGAGTTAGCCCAACCCTTTAGATATATATGCCAAAATGGGGAAATCAACACTTTGCGCGGAAATGTAAGTAGAATGCGCGTTAGGGAAGAAATCATGAAGAGCGATGTTTTTGGTCCGCAAATTGAAAAATTATTTCCAATTATTATTCCAGGAAAGTCGGATTCAGCCTCTATGGATATGGTGGTAGAATTGTTGATGCACACCGGCAGATCATTGCCAGAAGTGATGATGATGATGATTCCAGAAGCATGGGAAAAACACCAAACTATGTCTTCAGAACGAAAAGCATTCTATGAATATAATGCCTGTATTATGGAGCCTTGGGATGGTCCTGCCTCTGTTCCGTTTTCAGATGGTGATTATGTGGGTGCCTTATTGGATCGTAATGGTTTGAGACCTTCACGATATACGGTAACCAAGAGTGGAAAATTGATCATGGCATCCGAAATTGGTGTTGTAGAAATAGCTCCTGAAGACGTAGAAAGCCATGGTAGATTAGAACCGGGAAAAATGTTCTTGGTTGATATGAACGAAGGACGCATCATTAATGACGAAGAAATCAAAAGCAAAATTGTTTCTGAAAGACCTTATCAGGAATGGTTAAACCAATATAGATTAAATTTAAAAGACGTACCAAGTACATCAGAAGTTTGTTCTATTGAAACTACAGATTTAGCTACGAGAGAACGTTTGTTTAATTATACATTAGAGGATATTCAGGACATTATTACTCCAATGGCTCAAAGTGGTAAAGAAACATTAGGCTCAATGGGAACAGATACACCATTAGCCGTTTTATCAGACAGACCACAATTAATCTATAATTATTTCAAACAATTATTTGCGCAAGTTACCAATCCTCCATTAGATGGGATTCGTGAGGAAATCGTTACTGATATTAGTTTGGCGTTAGGCCAAGACAGAAATATTTTTGACATTTCAAGTGAGCAATGCAGAAAATTAAGAATTCAGAATCCTGTAATTTCAAACAAAGATTTAGAAAAAATAAGGAATATTTCGGTAGATAACTTCAAAGCAGAAACTATTGAAATATTATATCCAAAAGCCAAAGGGTTAAATGGATTGGAAGATGCCTTGGAAGCTATTATTGTTCAAATTACAAAAGCAATAGAAAGAGGCACTAACATCATTATTTTATCCGATAGAGGTGTTGCCAAAGATTTGGCTCCTATACCTTGTTTACTTGCATGTTCTTACATAAATCATCAGATGAATCGTTTACGTAAGCGATCTTATTTTGATATTATCATTGAATCTGCCGAGCCACGAGAGCCACATCACTTCGCTACTCTTTTTGGATATGGAGCAAGTGCCATCAATCCTTATATGGTAAATGAAATCATCCGTGTTCAAGTAAGAGAAGGATTTATTACTGGTATCGATGAAGAAAAGGCGGTTCACAATTTCAATAAAGCCATTGGTTATGGGATTTTAAAAATTATGAATAAAATAGGAATCTCTACTTTACATTCATACAGGGGTTCGCAAATTTTTGAAATTGTAGGTTTCAATTCTAAGTTCGTTCAAAAATATTTTCCATACACTACTTCAAGAATTGAGGGTATTGGACTGTATGAAATTGAAAAAGAAATTAATGAAAGATACAAATATGCCTACCCAGATACTTTAATCCAAAACAGATTGGGATTAAACATTGGTGGGGAATATAGATGGAGACGTAATGGGGAAAGACACATGTTTAATCCTACAACAATTGCTAAATTACAACAAGCGGTTCGATTGAGTGATCAAACTAGCTATGATGAATATGCAAAAGCTGTAAATGATCAAGCAAAAAGTTTAATGACAATTCGTGGTTTATTCGAATTTACAAATCTTGATCCTATTCCGTTGACTGAGGTAGAACCGTGGACCGAAATCGTAAAACGATTCAAAACTGGTGCTATGTCTCTTGGTTCGATTTCCAAAGAAGCACACGAAAACTTGGCTATTGCCATGAATCGTATTGGTGGAAAATCGAATTCTGGAGAAGGCGGTGAGGATAGAAACCGTTTTCAACCGGATATCAATGGTGACAGCCGTAACTCGGCAATTAAGCAGGTTGCCTCTGGACGATTTGGTGTTACTTCTCATTATTTGTCTAATGCAAGAGAAATTCAGATAAAAATGGCTCAAGGTGCAAAACCTGGCGAAGGCGGACAATTGCCTGGCGAAAAAGTAGATCCTTACATTGCTGCCACACGTAATTCAACACCTTATGTTGGATTGATTTCACCACCGCCTCACCATGATATTTACTCAATAGAAGATTTAGCGCAATTAATTTTTGATCTAAAAAATGCCAACAGAGAAGCTCGTATCAACGTGAAACTAGTTTCAGAAGTAGGTGTTGGAACTATCGCTGCTGGTGTATCAAAAGCAAAAGCAGATGTAGTTTTAATTGCTGGTTATGACGGAGGAACTGGGGCTTCGCCGCTTACTTCGCTAAAGCACGCAGGATTACCCTGGGAACTTGGATTAGCCGAAGCACAGCAAACTTTGGTTTTAAATAACCTAAGAAGTAGAATTATTGTAGAATGTGACGGACAATTAAAAACGGGTCGTGATGTGGCTATTGCCGCTTTATTGGGAGCCGAAGAATTTGGTTTCGCAACAGCACCACTTGTAGCTTCGGGTTGTATTATGATGCGTAAATGCCACTTAAACACTTGTCCAGTTGGTATTGCAACCCAAGATAAAGAGTTGCGTAAAAACTTTAAGGGAACGCCGGAACACGTTATTAACTTCTTCTACTATGTTGCAGAGGAATTAAGATGCATTATGGCGCAATTAGGTTTTAGAACATTAGATGAAATGGTGGGGCAAACTCACAAAATTAATTCTAATCAAGCAATAACGCAGTATAAAGCAAAAGGTCTTGATTTATCGTCTATATTACATACGCCTGTTGGATATGGAGAAAAAATTCTTAGAAATACTGAAAAACAAGATCATAACTTAGGAAACGTAATTGACTTTCAAATATTGAAAGACTCTCACCGTGCGATTCATGGTAAAGAGAAAATGATATTGAATTATCCTATTAATAATACTAATCGTTCTGTTGGTGCAATCATAAGTAATGAAATTTCTAAATTATATGGATATCTTGGTTTACCTGAAGACACTTTAAACGTGAATTTCACTGGTTCTGCCGGTCAAAGTTTAGGTGCATTTAGTGCCCACGGATTAACATTTACTGTTGAAGGAAACACCAATGACTACTTAGGAAAAGGACTTTCTGGAGCTAAGCTAATCATTAAGAAACCAGCAAAAGCAACATTCGTTGCCGAAGACAATGTTATCGTTGGAAACGTTTGTTTATTCGGAGCAATCGAAGGAGAAGCTTATATAAATGGTATTGCAGGTGAACGATTTGCCGTTCGTAACTCTGGTGCAACTGCAGTTGTAGAAGGAGTTGGAGATCACGGGTGTGAATACATGACGGGTGGTAAAGTAGTAGTTTTAGGTAAAACAGGAAGAAATTTTGCTGCTGGAATGAGTGGCGGCATTGCCTACATTTATGATCCTGAAAAACAATTTGTAAACGGTTTGTGTAATACAGAATCAATAGATTTTGAAACGGTAGAAGGAGTTGACGCCGAAGATTTAAAATCATTGATCTCTAAACACGTGCTTTACACCAATAGCAATAGAGGGGATGAGATATTAAATGATTGGACAAACAGCTTAGGTAAATTTGTAAAAGTTATGCCTACCGATTACAAAAAAGCCTTACAACGTTTGGAAAAAGAAAAATTGTTACAAGAATTAACAGCTTAATATAATGGGAAAAGTTACAGGTTTTAAAGAATTCGAAAGAGAAGATGAAACATACACGGCTGTAAAAGAACGTGTAGGTCATTATAATGAATTTACGGTTCCTTTGAGTGAAGCTGAAATTACAAAACAAGGATCCCGTTGTATGGATTGCGGAATTCCTTTTTGCCATAGTGGTTGTCCTCTAGGAAATTTGATTCCAGATTTCAATCACATGGTGCATCAAGGCGAGTGGCAGAAAGCCTCTTGGATACTCCATTCAACAAATAATTTTCCGGAATTCACGGGACGTCTATGCCCTGCCCCATGCGAAAAAGCATGTGTGTTGGGGATTATTGCAGAGCCCGTTTCTATTGAAAATATAGAAAAAAATATTGTGGAACGTGCCTTTAAAGAAGGATGGATTAAGCCACAACCTCCTAAAACTAGAACTGGAAAAACAGTTGCTGTTGTAGGTTCAGGTCCTGCAGGTTTAGCCGCTGCACAACAATTAAACAGAGCGGGACACTTAGTTACCGTATTCGAAAGAGATGATACCGTCGGGGGATTGCTGCGTTATGGAATTCCAAACTTCAAAATGGAGAAAGGAATTATTGACCGTCGTATAGCAATTTTAGAAGCTGAAGGCATTATTTTCAAAGTAAACACTAATGTTGGAGTAAACTACGACATTAACGACTTACAAGCTTTTGATTCCATCGTACTATGCGGTGGAGCAACAGAAAGAAGAGGTTTGCCAACTCCTGGAGCAGATGCAGACGGAGTGGTTCAAGCAATGGATTTCTTAACCCAACAAACCAAAGTAGTTTTTGGACAAAAAGTAGAAAATCAAGTATTGGCTACCGGCAAAGATGTAATCGTAATTGGTGGTGGAGATACAGGCTCTGACTGTGTGGGCACATCAAACCGTCACGGTGCAAAATCAGTAACTAACTTTGAGATTATGCCCAAACCTCCAGTAGGAAGAAGCGAAACCACGCCTTGGCCTTATTGGCCACTACAACTGAAAACATCTTCTTCTCACAAAGAAGGTGCTGAAAGAAACTGGTTGATTAACACTAAAGAGTTTATCAAAGATGTCAATGGTAAATTAATCGCTCTAAAAACAGTGAACGTAGAATGGAAAATGGTAACTGGGCAACGTCCTGAATTAATAGAAGTAGCTGGTTCTGAAAAAACATGGCCATGTGACTTGGCATTATTAGCTTTAGGTTTTACGGGTCCTGAAAAAACATTGAGCAGTCAATTAGGTTTAGAACTTGATTTCAGAAGCAACTATAAAGCGGAATATGGCAAATACCAAACCAATGTTCCTAACGTCTTTACCGCAGGTGATATGAGAAGAGGACAATCCTTAATCGTTTGGGCAATCTCCGAAGGCCGTGAAGCTGCGAGACAAGTAGACATTTACTTAATGGGCTCCAGTAATTTACCGACAAAAGAAGGTGGAGACTTGCCTAGTGTATAAATACTAATAAAACATTTTTATAAAGCCCTTGGATTTTTTTTAAGGGCTTTTATTGTTTAAAAAAGAATAATTACATCGATGTATGTTTAATTTTAAACATTTTGTTATAATTTGTTAGTTTTCAGTTTTCCCCTTGTGAGTATAGCTAAAGAGTAATAAATTTGTCTAAAAATATTACAATGCAAGCGAAAGACTTAGTACAATTAGCAGAACAATTCGGTAGTCCATTATATGTATATGATGCGGCAAAAATCCAATCTCAATATAAAAGACTAACAAGCGCTTTTTCTAAAGTAGAAAAATTGCGTATCAATTACGCCATGAAGGCTTTGTCTAACATTGCTATTCTACAATTATTGAGAGAATGCGGTTCTTGTTTAGACGCGGTTTCTATCCAAGAAGTTCAACTAGGACTTCATGCTGGGTATTCACCTGATCAAATATTTTTTACTCCAAATGGGGTTTCGCTCGAAGAAATTGAAGAAGTGTCTGCAATGGGAGTTCAAATCAACATTGACAATTTATCTATATTAGAACAATTTGGAACAAAACATCCTAATGTTCCTGTTTGCATTCGAATCAACCCTCACGTTATGGCCGGTGGAAATGCCAACATTTCGGTAGGACATATTGATAGTAAATTTGGAATTTCTGTTCATCAATTACCGCATTTGGTTCGTATTGTTGAAAATACAAAAATGAATATCGCTGGAATCCACATGCACACGGGTTCAGATATTTTGGACATTGAAGTATTCCTATATGCTGCGGAAATCCTTTTTGATGCAGCCAGAAACTTCAAGAATTTAGAGTTTTTAGATTTTGGAAGCGGGTTTAAAGTACCTTACAAAAAAGACGATATCGAAACAGATATTGAAGAATTAGGTAGAAAATTATCTAAAAGATTCAACGCCTTCTGTAAGGAATATGGTAAGGATTTGACCTTGATTTTCGAACCAGGTAAATTCTTGGTAAGCGAGGCGGGTTATTTCTTGGCCAAAGTAAATGTAGTCAAACAAACTACTTCAACTGTTTTTGCTGGAATTGACAGTGGTTTCAACCACTTGATTAGACCTATGTTTTACGGTTCACAACATTATATCGAAAATATTTCTAACCCAAAAGGAAAAGAACGTTTCTATTCCGTAGTTGGTTATATTTGTGAAACGGATACGTTTGCCAACAACCGCAGAATTTCCGAAATTAATGAAGGTGATATTTTAAGTTTCAGAAATGCGGGGGCTTATTGCTTCTCGATGGCATCTAATTACAACTCTCGTTACAAACCCGCAGAAGTATTGTGGCTTAAAGGCGAAGGGCATTTAATTAGGGCACATGAAACCTTTGAAGATTTACTTAAAAATCAAATTCCGTTGCCAATAATGGCAACAGTCTAATAAATAACGAATCCCATTTCAACGAAAAATGAAATGGGATTTTTTTATCATTTTGGAGTAACCATTCTAAAATACACGATTGTTTATTTCCTTAAAACTTCATCAAGAACTTCGGCTTCTGTTCCGTTTGTAAAAGGTATTTTTAGCATTTGTGAGAGCGTTGGCGCAATTTGTGTTATTGCTTTTTTATCAAACGACTCTCCTTTTTTAATATGCCATCCATAAAAAAGTAGTGGCACATGTGTATCATAGCTATAGGCTGTTCCGTGAGAAGTTCCGGTCGCTCCGTATTCAATATATCCTGGTTTATCCAATAGAATTAAATCTCCGTTTTGTTTCGAATCATAGCCATTAGCGATAAAATTTAAGTAGTAATCATTTCCGGTTGAACCTTGAATTTCTTCTTCAGAATAAACCCTTTTAATTTGTTCTTGCATCATCAAAAAGTCCTTGAAGGATTGCTTTACTTTTGCCAATTCCAATCCTTTGGCTTTGATAATATCTTTATTGAAGAATAAATTAAAGTTAGAATAGTTCAAGACCAAATCTTCCCCAAATGTGTCCATTGAATATTGTTTCAAAGCCTTTCTAATTTCCTTTGTCTCAATATTTTTTACAGCGTATTTATTGTCTTTTAGAAAATTAGCATTTTCAGCGCCTCCGTGATCGGCAGTCAGAAAAACCAAATAATTATCCTTACCAACGACCTTTTCCAAGTAAACCAAAAAATCAGCAATAGTTTGATCCAGTCGCAAATAAGTGTCTTGCAATTCCATAGAACGTGGTCCCAGAATATGCCCCACATAATCTGTCGAAGAAAAACTAATCGTCAGAAAATCCGTAATGCCATCTTTTCCTAATTCCTCTTTTTCTATAGCCCTAGTAGCAAATTCAGCCAAAAGATTATTGCCAAAAGGTGTTTCACGTATAAATCCTGCTTGATTTTTATCAAACATCGCTTTTAAATCATAAGGAAAAATAGGTTTTTCGCCATTCAATTTCCCTTCGTATTGATTGTCGTCCGCAAGACTTTCATTGTAGGTTGAAAATGACTTCAATAAGTTCCAACCTTTAGTAATATATGGCATATATCTTTTTTCTTGGTTGAATTTCGTAACCCAATCCGGCATTGTTTCACCATAAAAAGAACTCGAAATAAAGGCTCCCGTTTTGCTGTACCAGAAAGCCCAATTGGCAAAATGACCTGCAGGAAGAATGGCTCCCCTATCTTTCAAACTCATCCCGATCACTTTTCCTTTAAAATTGGTAGCCAATCGCAATTCATCTGTGATGGTCGTGCTTTGGAGATTTTTGGGAGACATCTCCCCTTCATCCTTTGAACCATCTCCTATGGTTTTTACAGAAACATCCTCAGTGCAATACATTTCCGTTCCCAAGGTTCTGCTAAACCATTCATTACCCACAATTCCGTGGGTTGACGGTGTTGTTCCTGTATAAATGGAAGCGTGTCCGGGAGCTGTATAAGTAGGCATATAGTTAAAATGGGCATTATGAAAAACAAATCCATTGCCCATCAAACGCTTGAAACCATTTGGAGAAAAATCATCCGAAAAACGATATAAATATTCCATTTTCATTTGATCGACAACAATTCCAACTACCAATTTTGGACGTTGTTGTGCTTGGGTATTTAGAATCAGACAAAAAGCAAGAAGTAAAAAAAAATTTCTCATAAGACAATTTTAAGGTTTAAAATTGGAAATATTATAGACAATAATTCTATTATCATAATTGATATAAAGCTGCTTTCTATTACCCTGTTTCTTTCTGGTAATAATTGATAATGTGCAATCATCACCATTATTGTCCTTACAGGTGAAAGAATAAACGCAGTCGGATTCATTTTCTTCAATGGAATGATAATCAATAATTTCAAATACTTGAATGGCTTCGGAATAAACAACAATCCTACTTTTATCGGTATCCAATTTCACTAAAATATTGACCAAATCCAAGTCAGACCATTTGCCCCATTTTCCTTTTTGGTCTTTTTCCAAAACGCTAAAACCCGAAGTTTTAAAATTATAAGTTTGACTGTACGATTTATGCAAGCCGACACATAGAAAAGCCAGAACAATAATTATTTTAATTTTTGCCATTATTTATAAATTAGTACGCCCTCAAAAGTAGTAAAATTAGCATCTAGAAATTGAATTTTGCAATATCATTTTTGGCGAATTTAAGGTCTAGATTCAAACTTCCCTGAATAATTGGGATTTGATTTTGAAAAGCTGACAGACTTTATTCATCGGAGTATTTGAATGTCACTTTTTTACAATTTTCCCGCTCTTGGAAAAACCGTTTGATTCTATTTTATATAAATAAGTCCCTTTTTCTAAGGATTTTATTGAAATAACGGGAGATTGAGTTGAGACTTTTTTTTCCAAAACTTTTTGCCCTAAAACGGTATAAAAAACAACAGTTCCTGTATCAAATCCTTGGGCTAAAGCAACCGAAATAGAATCACTCGTTGGATTGGGGAAAACCACGAAATCATTTTTAGAAAAATCTAAAACCGACAATCCATCCGCTAAAGCCAAACTAAAATCTGGAATTCCATAACCATAATAGATATCGGGATTTAAATATTTATCAGCCGATTGTATAACTAATTGTTTGATTTCCTGATTTGTTTTATTTGGATAAGCTTGCCATAAACAGGCAATCATTCCCGCTATGATTGGACATGCAAAAGAAGTACCGCTATCACTATTTATTATATTTCCTATAATATTTGAATAATAAGGATTTTCTCCTTGAGCCATTACATCCGGTTTTACACGAAAATCAAAACTTGGACCAATAGAACTGAATGCAGCATAACTCCTATTTGAATCCACAGCACCTACTGCCAAAACATTTAAAGCTTCGGCAGGAACTCCAATATGTTTTTCAGAGGTTTTACCTTCATTTCCAGCACTGGCCACGACTAAAATCCCCTTGCTAAAGGCGATATTAGCTCCCTTTGAAGCAAAAGCAATATTCCCTGTCATGTCTGAATAAGTATGACTATAATTAGGATTATCATAGCCAAAATACCCCAAAGAGCTTGTTATAATATCTACTCCTAATCGGTCGGCTTCTTCTGCGGCCTCAACCCAATTGGATTCTTCAACAGGGTTTTCTGAATAGGGAAATACAGAAACAGCATCTTCAGTGATAAATAAATAATACTTTGCATCTGGAGCGGTTCCCACTAATTGACCGTCTGTAAAACCTCCCATGGTTGATAAAACCAGTGTTCCATGTGAATCTAATGCGAAAAAATTAGAGCTTTCATTTACATAATCATACCCCCCAAGAATTTGGTTGTTGTCTCTTAATCTCTGAAACGGTTGCGCGGTATCAACTCCTAGAAACCCTGAATCTAAAACAGCAATTATTTTCCCTAAACCCGTATAATTTAATTGGTGCAACAAATCACCTTTTAGCATTTGGATTTGATTGGCAGAGGTTCCATAATTGAAATTTATGTTTTTTTCCAAAGTCTTGTTTATGGGTTCAGATTTACGCCGTTGTACCGAAGTTATTTTGGCCGTATTAAGCAAACGATTGGCAAAATCAACATGGTCTACAGAAGACACTAATATCAGCGCATTAATATTGGCTTGTGTGCCTCTAACATGAAGACAATTGAGCCATTTTGATTTGGCTTTAACTGTAATTCCAGCGGAACTTGTAATCTGGTCAATATAGGATTGATAAATTGGAACGTCTGAAATATCCAAAGAAATGTTTTGGGCTATCCGCCTATCTAGAGCTCTTTGTGTGAGCATTGTCAAAGGGTTATTGAGATAGGTTTGTGAATTCGGCTTGTCCTTAAAATACACCCAAGCGTCTTCTACCTGGGAAAAGGCAGCCGACGTAATAAACAAGAAAAGTATTAAATGAATTTTTTTCATATTTATTGTTGGAAAAAAATACGAATCTAAGAAATAACTCCCGAACCAACTAATTCATCATCCAAATGCCAAGCCACGAATTGACCTTCGGTTATTGCGGATTGCGGTTTTTCGAAAGCAATGTACATTCCGTTTTCGAATTGGTGCAAAGTGGCTTTTTGCAGAGGTTGTCGGTAACGAATTCTCGCCATAACTTCCATCGATTCACCATTTCTCAAGGTCAAATCAGCACGAATCCAATGCACTTCTGATTTCTCTATAAACAAAGCACTTTTGAACAATCCAGGATGTTGACTACCCAATCCAGTGTAAATAGTATTGGTCTCCACATTCGTTGCGATGATAAACAAAGGGTCTATTGTTCCACCCACATTTAAACCTTTTCGTTGCCCTGTAGTGAAATAATGAGCTCCTTGATGTTTACCGACTATTTTTCCCATTTCTGGTGTGTAGCAGATTTTTTGGGCATCTAAAGCGAGTTTTTCTTCAACAGAAAGACCCTCAATTGTTTCTAAATTATATACCGGATTAGTTGCATCGATTTGAAAAATTAATCCATCTTTGGGTTCTAATTTTTGTTGTAAAAATTCCGGCAATCTTACTTTTCCAATGAAACACAACCCTTGTGAATCTTTCTTTTCCGCGGTAACCAAATCCATTTGGGTAGCAATTTCGCGCACTTCGGGTTTGGTCAATTCACCAATTGGAAACAAAGATCTTGATAATTGTTCTTGTGATAATTGACAAAGAAAATACGATTGATCTTTGTTGATATCTGCTCCGGCCAAAAGCTGATAGACTTTTTCACCGTTGACTACTATTTCTCCTTTTCGGCAATAATGACCAGTCGCCACATAATCGGCACCAAGGCTTAAAGCGATTTTCATGAAAACATCGAATTTTATTTCTCGATTGCAAAGTACATCGGGGTTTGGAGTTCGCCCTTTTTCATATTCGTTGAACATATAGTCCACGATTTTCTCTTTGTATGCTTCGCTTAAATCTACGGTTTGAAAAGGAATACCCAATTTTTCGGCAACCAACAAAGCATCATTACTATCTTCGAGCCATGGACATTCATTAGAAATGGTAACGGAATCATCGTGCCAATTTTTCATAAAAAGACCAATAACTTCGTAGCCTTGTTGCTGCAACAAATAAGCTGCAACACTCGAATCCACTCCGCCGGAAAGCCCTACTACAACTCGTTTCATTTTAAACAATTACCGTTTTTTTTACTAGAGCACAAAGTTACAAAGATTTACAACAGAATTTGAGTAAAGAAAAACTTAATTGGTTTTGATTTTTGAAGTCCTTTGCGGAAAACTCATATTCTCTTCTTTAGACAATTTTCCTTTTTCGTAAAAATGCCAAACTCCCGCTTTTTTTCCGGCTACAAAGTTTCCTTTTGAAATAAGGCTCCCATCGGAATCTTTAAAAGTGGCAGTACCATTATATTCGTTGTTCTTGTACGCAGACTCCTCAATTACAATTCCGTTTTCAGTATACCTTTTACAAATCCCTTCTTTCATGTTGTTTTTATAATTGATTTCTTCGGCGATTTTCCCGTTTGGATAAAAAACACTTCGCAACCCTTCCAACTTACCATTGGTGTAATTTTCAATTGTCATTATGGCTTTTGAGGCTTTATGGTAGTAGCTCCACTGACCTTCTAATAATTTATTGACCACTTTTCCTTCACTTACTTTATTCTTGCTTTGGTCGTAAAAAATGGTGTAAGCCGAATTGTCTTTTGGGCTAAATTCCCTTGTCGCAACGATCGTTTTTGTTCGTGTATTATCAAAGAAAGTAAAAATCCCAGTCTCTTTTCCGTGTTCGAAAGTTCCTTCGTATTTTGGGTTTTTGGTGTCTTCATAAATACCTTTCCAGAGACCGTGTTTATTTCCTTTATCATCGAGTTTATTCAAATTGTTTTGTGCATGAATACAAAACACATTCAAAAAAATCAAAACAAGCATGCCGCTTTTATAAAATGTTCTCATAATTATCTTTTAATTCCAAACGAATTTTAATCGTAAAAATTATTTCAATAAAAAAATCCCGAATATATCGGGATTTAATAAACTATTTCTTTTTGTCCTTTGCCTTTTGAGCTTCGGCCTGTTCCATAACTTCTTGAAGTTTCTGTTGAAACTTGCCTTGTTTTTTAGGCTCTTTCAATTTGTTTTCTTGGATTTGGGCATGAATCTTTTCGCTATCTACAATGTAGTTTTTAATCACAAACATAATTCCAATGGTAATCAAGTTGGAAATAAAGTTATACAAACTCAATCCTGCACCATAACTATTGAAAAAAATCAACATCATAACGGGTGAAATGTAAATCATGTATTTCATCATTTTGGCCATATCTGGCATGCCTTCTTGTTGAGGTGCAGCCATTTGTTGGTCGCCAGAAGTCATTTTCATATAGAAGAAAATGGCAATCGATGCAAGAACAGGAAATAAACTGATGTGATCACCGTACAAAGGAATATGAAAAGGCAATTTAATCACTTGGTCAAAAGAAGATAAATCGTCTGCCCACAGGAAACTTTTTTGTCTCAACTCAAAAGCCGATGGGAAAAACTGAAAGGAAGCATACATAAAAGGTATTTGAATCAACGCCGGAATACAACCTGCCATTGGATTTACTCCGGCCTTATTGTATAACTTCATCGTTTCCTGCTGCTTTTTCATCGCATCTTTCTTGAATTTTTCGCCCAACTCTGTGATTTCAGGTCGTAATACCTTCATCTTGGCTTGAGACAAGAAGGACTTATAAGTAATAGGCGACATCGCAATTTTAATCAATATTGTAAAAATGATAATTGCAACTCCATATGCAATGTAAGAACTTAAAAATCCAAATAATGGAATGAAAATAAATTTATTGATCCATCCAAAAATACCCCAACCCAGCGGTATCACCTTTTCTAGATTTTTGTCGTACGCCTTCAATGTTTTATAATCCGACGGTCCAAAATACCAACTCATTTTATAATCAATTTCACCATTATTGAAAGCTAAAGGAACACTTGCCTTGAATTGTTTGGTAAAAGTGGTATCAACGGTTTCATCTAAAATAAGATTATTCGATTGTAGTTTTGATTTTTCAAATGGTTTGTCGGTCAATAATATAGAAGTAAAAAAATGCTGTTTAAAAGCAATATAACTCACTTTTACCGGAGTTTCTTCTTTCTCTTGTCCTTGACCAACATAATTCGTTTTCCCATCTTCATATTCATAATGAACCTCAGCATAACGATTTTCGTAAGAAACACTTTTCTCGTTTCTAAAAGATTTCAAATTCCATTCTAAATCCAATGGTTTAGCGGTATTCAAAACTTTATTCAGTCCTTGGGAACGAAGATCAAAACCTACCCTATACTCCTTTGGTTTCAATACATATTTATATTCCAAAAATTCATTGGCACCAGCCTTCAATTTCATTGACAGTATTTGATCTTCCCCAACTTTTGTTAAATTGGGTTCGAAATAAAGGTCTTTGGTATTTAAGGTGCGGTTATCGCTGGTTTGCAGCTGAATGTTTAAATCAGCATTATTGTCTTTTATCAGTTCCACTAATTGACCCGAACCTTTCTTAAATTTTTCGAAACTTTTCAAAGTAGCCTCGACAATATAACCTCCTTTATTGGCAATCTTAAGTTTTACCAATTCGTTTTCGATAGTTGTAAAATCTTCTTTTGCCGATGGAAGCATTGCAGAATAAGCAAAACTGCCTAATGTTTTTTGTGCTTTAGCCAATTGCAAAGTGTCACCAGCGGCTACAATTACAGGCTCAACCGCGGCCTGAGGTGCAACAAGCTGATTTGCTTTTTCTTGTTTTCCAACCTGCTCTTTCTTTGCTTTTTCGGCTGCAATAGTTACCTCCGAAGGCTGATTTTGATACATTATCCAAATCAAGATTCCAAAAATTAATATGAAACCAATAATCGAATTGAGGTCTAATTTTTTTTCTTCCATTATTTTATTTAAAAAAGTTTAAGGTTTAACGTTTATAGAAACGCTATTATTTTTTCTTTGCCTTCACTGCAGCTCCAACAAAACTAACAAAAAGTGGATGCGGGTTGGCAACAGTACTTTTGTATTCTGGATGGTATTGTACCCCTATGAAAAAAGGATGTTTTTCTAATTCTACAATCTCGACCAAACCTGTTTCTGGATTTCGTCCAGAAGATTTCAATCCGGCTTTTTCTAATACATCAACATAACTGCTGTTGTATTCATAGCGATGACGATGACGCTCAGAAATGGTAGTGGAGCCATATATATTATATGCCAAAGAATCTGGTTTTATGTCACATTTCCAAGCGCCTAGTCGCATGGTTCCTCCTTTATCCGTGATATTTTTCTGCCCCTCCATAAGGTTTACGACAGGATGCTTAGTTTTAGGATTCATTTCGGTTGAATTCGCATCGGCATAACCCAAAATATTTCTCGAATATTCGATAATGGCCATTTGCATACCCAAACAAATTCCGAAAAAAGGTATTTTATTTTCCCGAGCATAGCGAATCGTTTCTATTTTACCTTCAATACCTCTTTCTCCAAATCCAGGAGCAACAAGAATTCCATCAAGTTGGCTCAATTTTTCCGAAACATTTGATGAATCAATATGTTCAGAATGAATAGAAATTAAATTCACTTTAGTCTCATTGGCAGCGCCTGCATGAATAAAAGCCTCTAAAATAGATTTGTAACAATCCTGCATTTCAACATATTTACCTATCAAACCAATATTTACGGTATGTTTTGGATTTTTTAATCGGCGTAAAAAAGTATTCCAATTTCTCAAATCCGGAGCAGCCTTTTTCGGTAAATCTAATTTCTTTAAAGCAACTACATCAAGCCCTTCTTCGAGCATCAAATTAGGCACTTCATAAATTGTAGAAGCGTCAATAGACTGAATCACGGCTTCTCTTTTTACATTACAAAATAAAGCTAATTTGTTACGTAATTCCTCTGAGATTTCATGTTCGGTTCTACAAACTAAAATATCTGCTTTTATACCACTTTCCATTAAGGTCTTAACGGAATGCTGGGTGGGTTTTGTTTTTAGTTCTCCGGCTGCAGCCAAATAAGGAACCAAAGTAAGGTGAATTACTATGGCATTATTTTCGCCTAAATCCCATACTAATTGACGAACCGACTCTATATATGGCAAGGATTCGATGTCACCGACAGTTCCTCCAATCTCAGTAATTACAATGTCAAAATCACCTGATTTACCAAGCAATTGCATTCTCTCTTTAATTTCGTTGGTAATATGAGGCACCACTTGAACCGTTTTTCCTAGGAATTCGCCTCTTCTTTCTTTTTCAATAACCGAAAGATAAATTCTTCCAGTAGTCACATTATTCGCTTGAGAAGTGGGAACATTCAAGAAACGCTCATAATGTCCTAAATCCAAATCGGTTTCAGCCCCATCATCAGTCACATAGCATTCTCCGTGTTCATAAGGATTTAATGTTCCAGGATCAACATTGATATAAGGATCAAACTTCTGGATTGTCGTTCGATATCCCCTTGCTTGTAATAATTTTGCCAATGAAGCTGCTATAATCCCTTTTCCTAAAGAAGAAGTTACACCTCCAGTAACAAAAATATATTTAGTTTGACTCATTCGTATTGTTGTTGTAGTTGTTGTTTACTGTTATAAATACAAGCTAATAAGCTTGTAAAAACGATGCAAAAATACAATTATAAATTGATAAAAAACTAATTTGAAAATGAGATAATTTTGATTTTTATTGACCGGACACAAAGACACCGAAGATTATTGGTTTCAAAGAACCGAAGACACTAGCCCAGAGTACTGGAAGAATTAATAAAACCTAAACGAACTATTAGTAAGAGTTAACAGCCTTTCGCAGAGGACAAAAAAAAGACAAATTCAAAAAAATTGAATTTGTCCGGGATGGTGGGCGATGAGGGGTTCGAACCTTCCTCATAATGCGCTCATATATAATAAATTATATTAGTCTAAAACATAAGGGTCTCGATTTTGCTCCTTTAAACAGATACAAATATCACTAAATCTTATAATGTAAATTTACTGATTAATAAGGAATTGACCAAATGCATATGGGATTTATTCATACTAAAAAATGAACTGGTTTTTAAACTAGTTGGTTATGCTTGGGAATCATATCTTCCTTTTCTTGGTTTTTCCTTTTCATCCAAAAATTAGCGGTTCTACTTGTTCAATTTTCAAACCAGCATACTTGCAGAACTCCTCAATGGTTACTAACTCATTTTCAAGCTTATTCAGGCTCTTTCTGATGGCCTGTAACATTCTTGTGCTTTGTCTGTAACTTTTCCCTGTGATGCGTTCAATGTCTTTTGGATAGATGCATATTCTTTTGATTTGCATTTTCATAGTCTATCTATAGCTTTGATTTGGCTATGCTATGCTTCTGATAGCTCGCTACTCAAAAACTTCTGCAATTTAATCATTATTTCAAGATGATTTAAAATGATTATTTATGCTTTATTGAGCCATTTATGTCATATAAAGACATATGGAACATCTCCCCCTTTTTATTGTTCTAAAATAGCTTAAAATTTGTTCTCAAATCATTCAAAATTTAGTTGCAACTAGTATTCGGAATGAAATGAAAAAAATAATTTAATAACTTAAATTTTAGAAATTATGGCAAGACAGAAAGGCATAATTAAGTTGAAAGGTACTATTGGAGATATTACTTTTTACAAAACCAAAGACGGGCATTTGGCTCGTGAAAAAGGAGGGGTTGACGCCAGCAGAATCAAGAATGATCCTGCGTTCCAGAGAACCCGAGAAAACAATTCTGAATTTGGAAGAGCTGGGAAAGCGGGCAAGATTTTGAGAACGGCATTAAGATTATTGCTCATCAATTCTGCGGACAGTAAAATGGTTGGTCGATTAACTCAATCAATGGTAAAAGTAATTCAAGCTGACGTGATTAGCGTGAGAGGATTGCGAAATGTGATTGATGGTGAAGCAGAATTACTTCAAGGATTTGAATTTAACATTCGTGGGAAATTAGGAACAAGTTTATTTGCTCCTTTTGTGGGTGCAATTGACCGTGTTACAGGAACAATTTCTGTAGATATTGCTCCATTTATTCCTGCCAATATGATTGCAGCTCCATCAGGAACGACGCATTTCAAAATTACCTCAGCTGGTACAGAAGTTGATTTTGAAGCGGAAACTTTTGTTGAAGCCCATTCAGAAACAGCAATTCTTTCTTGGGATAATGTTGCAACAGTAGCCATTTCGCAAGAAAATATGGTTACTGCTGCAAGCACAAAGCCATTATTTTTGGCTTTGGGATTGGAGTTTTTCCAAGAGGTAAATGGGCAAATGTATCCGTTGAAAAATGGTGCTTTTAACCCATTAGCGTTGGTTTCCGTTAGCGGATTGTAAAATGGTTTTAGTGTTGAATAGGAATTATTTTCCTGAAGGAACGCAAGGGATTTTAGAATGGAACGGCACAATAGTTTGTTATACCATCGAATTGCCCTGGTTGGGAAACCAACGGCGAATTTCTTGTATTCCTGAAGGAGAATATATCTTGCAGAAGCGGTTTAGCCCAAAATTCAAATGGCATTTTCTCTTGTTAGAAGTTCCGGGAAGAGCTTTAATATTGATTCACCCGGCAAATGATGCCAAATTGGAATTATTGGGTTGCATTGCTCTTGTAACGAAACACACTGGAATTGGAAAAGGAAGTGCTTCAAAGAAAGCATTAGTAAAGCTAAAAGCTTTAACAAAAGTGGCTTTCAAGCAAAATGAAAAAGTGATTTTAAAGATAAAATTTAAAAAAGAAGTGCTGTGAACATAGTAGATCGCGCGATAGCGCCCACACCAAAATTTTTTAGGATTTTGCGAAGTATAGGTTTGGTTTTGATGGCCATAAGCGGAACGATTATTGGCGCTCCTGTTGCGTTGCCTGTTGCACTTGTAAGTGCTGCGGGATATATTGCGGTTGCTGGTGGAGTGATTTCGGTGGTTAGCCAATTGACAAGTCCTTTAGCCCTCGAAGATAGTGAGGCCATAAAACAAGTTCAGGGTAATAAAAGAGTTCAGGAAAATGACCCAGAAATAAATTTAGGGTAAATGGAGAATACTATTTCCCTCAGAACTGGAACTGCAGCAGGAACTTTATTGAGCATTTTGCCTAATTTATTTTCTGAAGATATATTAAAAACAATTGTCTTGGCAGCTCTTGGAGCAACGGTAAGTTTTACGGTTTCGCTCTTGTTAAAATGGATTATAAAAATTAAAAAGAAATAATACTCAAACAAGTACAGCATAAATTCGTTTTGACATGGTAAAATTTTACGAATTATTGTGAGAAAGCTTAATTGAAAGATTAGGCTTTTTTTTGTGGGCTAACGTTCCTACACCATAAGTGTTCGCGGCTGAACTACTGAGTTTACATCACAAGGAGAAAAAGAAAAAAGGCTAACAACAAATACAAAACAAGCGATTGTTTATGATTACTGTTATAAGCAGCATTCTTTAATGCAAATTCATAACTAAATGTATTGCGCCATTTGGAACTGAAGGAAATTTTATTTCATGAATTATTTCTTTTTCAAGTGCAAATTCGACACTTCGATCTTCTCCTTGATGGAAAAGTGATGCTAATTCTGTTTCTGTAAGCTTGGAATTTTCACTAATAGTTTTAGTAATCCTTAGTTCCATGCTAGCAAGTCGACTAATAGATTCCGTTAATGAGTTACTATTAAAGCTTCCATTCAAGTTCATTGAAACACCATGAAATAAAAATGAAGCATTAGGGGAAGCATATTTTTTTTGTCCAGCAGCAAAAATTACATTAGCTATTGAATCAATTTTTCCAACATTATGCATTCCTATTGAAATAGTTGGCTTTAAACTTACCAAATAATTATAAAGGACAAAGCCAGAATCCACATCACCGCCGCCTGATGCTATTAAAAAAATAATTTCAGATGGCTTATGTGTATTAATAGCTTCATTAACAAATACTATAAATTTATTTACTTTTATTACATCAATTCCATCAAAAAAATTTATGTAAATAGTCTTATTGTTTTCCATTGTCTTAATAGTTGAAACTTTTTTGATTTATTTTACGCTTACTTATAACTTATATTAAGTCTACCAAAGTTATACTAATTAAATTTATATTGGTGATTTTTTACTTACAAAAGTCAAATTGTTGTTTATTTTAGCGCAATTTACTATACAAGATTAAAAACACTTTACGGTTTTTTGGACTATTTTTTACGGTTTTTATTTTTGTTTATTATTAAGCTTTCGAAGCAATTTCTAATAATTTTATGGCTTGGCTGGGATTACTTTCTGCAATAGCGGTATAAAATGGCTCTACGGAGGTCGTTTATGAGTAGCATATCCTCTTTGTATTGTTTTTCTTTTTTCTCTAGAAGTTTGAGAGCTGCAACATTTTTTAGATGTTGCTCGTGCTCCAGCATCATCAAACTGGCTTGTGGATTGAATTCTCTTTTGAAATCTGGAAGGCGCAAAAACGGAATGACCGAACCTACTAAAAACGGATGCCAAAATTTTGTTTGCCATAAACTATAAGCAACAAAAAATAAGCTTTCGCAATCTTCTTCTTTCTCAAAAATGATTACAAAACTGTTTGTGAACTGCTCTTTTTGGGGCTTTCCGCTATTGATCCCTTTGTTAAGTACAAACAAATGGGGTTTTGTGTAAATTGTTCCAACACGGTGGGTCTTGATGATGAAATTCGGCATAACATTCGGCTTTAAAAATGGGTTAGATTTTCAATTTTCCGCAGGATTTCATTTGAAAGACCAGTGTGCCTCGCGAAGCTCGACCTATAAAATTTTTCAAAAGAAAAAAAAGAAAAAAAGAAAGCCGTCTGTTGAAGTGTAAGGTTTCAAAAAAGCAGGTTTTTTTGAAAAAATACTACCTGAATAGGTGGAGATTTTTTCAAAAACCCGTAGGGCTTGAACTTGCTTTTTTGTAAACCTGGAACTTATCTTTGCTCTCTTTTTTTTATTTTTTGTTTTGAATATCCAATCAAAATATTCTTGTTTAATCGGATTAAGTTTGAAGGATTGGGAGTTGATTTAGAAGATAATCGTCTCTGGAAGTGTATCAATTTTTTGTAGATTGATGATTAATTTTGATGATAAAGAAGTTGTGCTTTATCCATCTGAAAAATTGATACTCTTCCTTCTGCCAATTGATTTTTGAGGAGGCTTACAATCAATTAAGAATTGGGAATTATGAATTATGAATTAAAGTTGTTTTGAAAATAAAAAGCCTCTTCAAAAAACAATGAAAAAACTATCGTAGTGCGATGGCAGTAGCACAGAGCAAGTGTATGTTTTTTTATAAAAAAAACAATACTCTTGCTGGCTTTTTTTGATTTTGTGGGTGCCAGAATGTAATTATGAATGGAGAATTTTGAATTATGAAAAGGGTTGTTTTGGAAATGCAGCACTCACAAAACCAATGTCCTTCGGCAGGCTCAGGATAAACTCCACTTACCGATTTATACACAAAGTTGCTAAAAACAGTGACTGTAGATGTTCTTTAAAATAAGTATAACCGTAAAGTTTCTTATGAAATGGCGTACGTTCTTGAAGACAGTGGCGAAGGACGGTTTTTTTTATTGCCGGCAGGAGCGAGGAAGCAATGAAAAAAGTTGTCCTAGAGCCACTGGCGCGAGCGTTGGTTGTGGCGGCTGTTTTACATAAATGCTATTATAGCTTCATTGCAAAAACCAACGAAAACAATATAAACGCTTTGTAATGAACTATAATACTCAATTATGTAACACAGCTTGGGGAAAAAATTGCTGGCGCAAGTTGCGAAGCGTACGTGTTTTTTCTAAAAACTGTGCCAGTATTTTTTTTTTGAGTGCAGGGAAAGGTGTGGCAATCGAAGTGTAAAACGTCATTTTCACGGCGAACGGAAAAAGCACTTTGCTGCCGGCACCAACTTAATTAATGAGGTGAAGCCAACAAAACCTTCGTCTGTGCTGAGGGTGACAGAGAGTTCAGGAATACTTGGACTAAAGGCGATTTTTTGTGCGCTTATGAAATAATGATAATAATTAATTTGAATGTAATTAACTATTAAGCAATGTACTATATGTATAAATAGTGCTATTATGTCAGGTAAAGTTTGGAAAAAACTTGACAATTAGAATAAAATAATTATCTTTGTAGGGAAATATGAAAGTAACAGATAAAATAGTAGCTAAAATAAATCGAATAGATACAGGTGATGTATTCGGATATGATACTCTTGGACTAACGTCAGATGAAATTATTGCTGGTTCTAAAGCATTAGGTAGATTAGTTGATAAAGGTATTATAAAAAGAGCTAGAAAAGGTTATTATTATAAACCAAAATTTTCTGTATTTGGCGAACAAAAACCTAGAGAAGATGTTTTGCTTACGCTTTATTTGTTTGAGAAAAACAAGCAAGTTGCCTATATTACTGGAACGAGATTGTATAATAGATTGGGATTAACCACGCAAGTTCCAAGTTCTATACGAGTGGCTTCTTTGGACAGACAAGTTAAAGGTAAAGTAGGTAATGTTGTGATTAAGCCAGCGAAAAGTTATGTAAAAGTAACTGCTGATACTATTAAATATTTGGAATTATTGGATGTTATTAAAGATTTGAATACTATTCCTGATTTACAAAAAAGTGATGGGCTTGTTTATTTAAAAAAGACTATTTATAATTTTGAAACTACAGAATTAAAAAAACTTCTTACTTATGGAGTTGCTTATCCTCCGAAAGTTAGAGCTTTGCTTGGTGCGCTTTTGGAAGCTATGAATTTTGATGCTGCTGGTCTTTCTGTATTAAAAAAATCAATTAATCCTTCGAGTAGTTACGAATATGGAATTACTCCTAAAATGCTTTCGACAGTTATCTCTTGGAACATAGTATAATGAATTTACATTTAGATATAGACAATTTTCAAGGTGCTATTGTTGCGGCTGCCGAATATTTTCAAATTCCAGAGATTTTCATTGAAAAAGATTATTGGGTAACTTATGCTTTGCATCAATTGTTTCATTCTGAAGTGAAAGATATGATTGTGTTTAAGGGCGGAACCTCATTATCAAAATGTTATTCTATTATTAAACGGTTTTCGGAAGATATTGATTTGGTTGTTATTAAAAACGATGTTGATACTGGCAGTGATCTTAAAAGAAGATTGAAAGAAATTACTACTATTATTGATTGTTCGATTCTTGAAATAGTAGCTGATCATCCCAACATTAATAAGAAAGGAAGTTTAAGGAAAATTGTTTACTCTTTTCCAAAAGTTGGTTTAGGAGGTAAGTATGGCGAAGTGAAGGATGATATTACTTTAGAAGTATCGCATCTTGGAAATTTTGAGCCAAATGTTACTAAACCAATTCGTACTTTAATTGCAGATTATATCAAAACAACACCCAATATGGAGTTAATCACTCAATTTGGATTGGCAGATTTTGAGGTAAAAGCATTGGCTGTTGAGCGGACTTTTTGTGAAAAGATAATTAGCTTGGTGCGTTTTTCTTATACAGAAAATCCAATTACTGACTTATCTAATAAAGTTCGTCACACTTATGATTTAACTTTATTATTGCGCCTTGATTCTATAAAAGACTTTGTGGATTCGGACTCTTTTGGTATTATGCTTTTGCAAGTTGCCAAAGATGATGATAAAGCAATTCCTAGTAATAAAGAATGGTTGTATAAGCACCCAAAAGATGCTTTGATTTTCAGCGATACCGTAATGGTTTGGAATGTTTTGAAAAAGGTTTATATGGGTGCAAAGTTTAATGAACTGCTAATTGGGAAAGCAAAGCCTCCACATGAAAATGACGTTTTTGAAACTTTAGTTTTTTTATCTGAAAGAATTGAAGTAATTTCTTGGGAAGTTTCAGATAAATTTAATCAATAGCACCTTATCTCCTATTTATAACTGAGCGCGAAATGATTCGTGGAGGAACGGGGAATTATTTCCTCCAATTATCATTCAAGTTTAAATATAGTTAAAAATTACTCTCGTTTATTTTTTGAGAGTAAATTTTGCCCTCGTTTGATTTTAAATTTCAAAGGAATATTTTACATCGTGAAAATTCATTGACATTGTTGGTTATTAATTTTATTCTTCTATTGTTTCTAGAATTTCAATACCATCTTTAGCAAGACTATCATAAAATAATTTTGTCAATTCAGAGGTTAAAAAATCATCATTCAGTAGTTTTACAAATAGGTCTTTAGCTGTTCTCGTATGTAAATTAATCAAAGTTTCATCGGTATTGTATTTGATTTTACCTTTTAAAGCAGGATGATTTTTAGTGAAATCAATAATTTGACTGTTTGGTATATTAATTTGAATTACAGGAGAACTTCGTGCAACTCTAATTAGCTTTCTTGCGAAAGTTGTATTTTCAATCAAATCTTCTAGGGTTTCAATATTTTGCAATATTGACATTTTTCTTATTGTTTCAATACCGTGGAGAGCTTCTCTTTTTATCACTTCAGTAAATCCAAAACTTTTTTCAATTGTTTTTAAATTTAGAATAATTACGGTTCCATTAACTGATAAAGCTTGAAATCCCGGGCTAATTCTTAGTAAGTTATTATTAAATTTTTCGAATCTTTCTGCTGCTCTTTTAAGGAATATACCCCCTCTACCAATAATTTCAAGTGGTGATAATTTTTTGAATAATGAAACTTGATATTCTGAATTGCCTAATACAATTAATAAAGAATTGATTTCGGCCATTTTCTCATCATTAAAATTGAAATTATCAATATTATCATTTCCTATTATATCGGTTAAATTATTTAAATCTTGCGGTAGTTCCAAATCATATTCATAAAAACATTTCCCTCTTTCGTCGGCTGTGGATATAGGTAAAACAACATACTCGCTTTCTTCATAAACTGATTTTTTTATGCTATCAATAAATAATTTTTTTATTGAGGGCAAATCAGTTGCTTGAATATCTAGTTTTTTGGGAGTTTCCTCACCATCTAAAATGGCATAGATAATAATGTTGATTAATGCATTCTCTTGGAATAGGAAATCTATATTCTGGTTTAATTCTTGTTTATTCATTTGTTTCTTTTTTGGCATAATAAATTCTGTCATCTAACCTTATGTATTTTACATTATCAGCTATTTCCAATTTATCACGGGTTATTACTATTATATTTTCTCTGGTTCCTTGTTTTACAAAATCCCCTGAAATTTTATAAATCCTGAATCGTAAGATAGCTAAGGTTGGATTAGCATAAAACAAATCAGTTCTTATGTATATTATACCAATTATGGTAAGTAAAATTAATAGTACAATCAGATATCTTATACTACAAAAATTAAAACAAACCAATGGCACAATATAAGTGGTTAAAAATGTCAGATGTTCATAATCTATATTTTCAATTTTTGTCAATTTAAAAGGCAATTCTGTCGTTCCTTTTATTTTAAATGAAAAATCATAAAATGAAATAATCCCCACTATTATAGCCAATGTACTAATTAATGGAATGGTATTTATTTTTATCAATTCCCAAAAACCTATGTAAACCCAATCCTTTTCGAAATAATAGGGAATCTTTATGGTAATAATAATGGTAAGCAAAAATAGCAACCAAAGGGATAAAAAATATAAACCTATTTTTCTTTTCATCTTGATGTGATTTAATATTACGAACTATTTCCAGTTTTTCGGCTTCCCTGTTATAATCCTAGAATTAATTTTCTATAACATTTCAATTTGTGAAATAGTGTGTTATAGCGTTTTCTAATTTAATTTTATTTGATAAAAGGAGTTTCATTCTTTAACAACATTTTCTAATTTTATTAAAAACATACCTTTTCTTAATTCTTCATTACAGTTTTCGGCATTACTTTATTTATTTACAAAACCCGAAAAACTCCTTTAATCCAACGTTTAAAGGTGACTACTAATTTTTTTTCAATTATTACTGTTTTATTTTTAACATCTTTTTGTTTTTTTAAATGTTCCAACCAGCCTCCATTTTCACATACTTGTTTTCCAATTTTGGTTAATATATAACAAGATTCTTCATTTGGATTTGGGGTTATTAGCTCTTTTTTTTGCAATATACTGACGAAAGTTTTAGGGTCTTGAATCTTGTTTCCTAAGTCATCACGGAAATCTTTTAGGTTTAATGAATTTTCTTTTGATTTGTATAAAAGTTTTAGGTTTACTTCTATTAGAACGTTAATTCGGGTAATCATAAATTAATATATTTTTGGGTTTTATATTTTTTTTGACCTTTTCTTCTCAGTTTTTGGATTCATTGTTTTTAGCATCATAGACTGTTTTTTTTGGATACTCACAAGTCAATAGAATATAGTGAGGCCGGGTTAATTTTCTCTTTTTCTTTGGCAATAGTTTCTTAGAGTAAAGTGAAGGATTATAGTATGACTTTTGTTGAAAGTAAATACTTCATCATCTTGTTCCCAATGTTTAAAATAAGTTTTATTTTGAATTGAAATGTTACCTATGATCGACAAATCAAACAGTAGTTCTAACAATTCATTCACATTTTCTGAAAAATCGTGTTTCTTTATCTCATTTTCAAAATAGCCAAAAGTAACTGCTTCACTTACACAATTATTGAAAGTGTCAAATATTGAATTAATGTCTTTTGATGAATAATGAGCAGACAATTCATTTCTTAATTCTTTAACAAACTCAACAGAATATTTACCGAGTAATATATTTACATCGTTTTTGTTTAATGGAATTGGTAATTTTAATTCTGATAAAGGTTTAAAAAATAGAATTAAATCTCTTGGTCTGATTAAAGTATGGTCGATTACATATTTAAAACTTGAATGAGAGTAACTTCCGTCATTTGCAATTAAACTTTCCCAAGGTTTGTCTTTATTAAATTCAAATTCATTAATTTCAAAATTAAATTGAATTCGTTTATTGATAAATTGTTTTATTTTTAATTCATCTTCATTTTTGTAAACACTAGAATGTTGGTACCAATTTAAAAGAATCTCATAGCTTGAAAATAACTTTGCCGTGTCAGCATCTTCGTTTAATAGGGATCTTGAAATATCATCTCTTAAAAGTAATATTATTTTTGCACTTATTCCTTCTTTGCCAAAAAATGAAATATTATAATCTTTTATAATTCTCAACAAGTTTAACAACGTTTGTATATTTTTTTCAGATTTTGAATTAAATCCTATATCTAGATCATCAAAAATTAAGATATAATGATTATCTCTATTTTGAGTATTTAAAAACAATTCTTTAACAGTTGCTTTTAAATGTGGCAATAGTTTATAAAATGGAGCTTTACTATTTTTGATATCGTATCTATTTCCAAATTTCGCTGATAAAAATCTTTTAAAATAATCTACATTAATTTCCCATCCTTTGTTTTGTATCACTTCTTCAATTTGATTCGATTTTATATCTATAAATCCAGAATTTTTCTTCAAAAATATTTTCAAATCTTGAATGGCTTTTTGATTAGAAATTCCTTCATTACTAATTAGTTGATTAATTAATTTAGTCAAAATTATCCATTCAATTAATAATTCTTGACTAATTAAATTATCACTTTCAATAGTTAATTGAGTTATTTTTTCAATATCTATATCTCCTTTTTTTATAAAATCACAAAAATATTCTGAGTTATCCCTTGAGAATGAATATATTTTTTCTGCAATTGCAGACTTTCCACTTCCTTTTCGACCTGAAATAATAAACTTTTCGTTTTGTAACTTTGATAATACATTTAGAAAATCTTCGAATACATCATCAAGTTGAACTTTTGAGTTTAATGTACTTTCAGCTTCTGCCTCTGGAGAACCAATAAAAAAATTGCTCGTGTCTTTTCGTAGTTTACTTAATTCTTTAGTTGTGAACTTTTCAAATATTCTCATTTATAATTTGGCTTTTTTAATGTTGTACTAATTTTTGAATATTAGCAAATTCGGATTACTTAGTCATTCGTTCGGGTACAAATCTGCCTATCGGGTTTATTAATATTTTAATCTTCTCATACAAGTGCCTTCCAGCTACTAACTTAAATCCACATTACTGTAGTTATTTCTGTTACTTAAGTTGGTAAGTCTGTTAGATTTGCAGTATAACTAACTTGAACGTGTCTGGCTTTAGATGAAAGATGAATTATCTTTCTAAGCTTAACATCAAAATAATCCTTTAAGACTGGTGGTCGTGGATTTGATTGGTATATTTGAAAAGTCTGCACAATTGATTGTCCTAATAATTCAAGTTCCTCAAGTCGAGTCACAGTCTGAATAACACAAGGGACATGTGTCACCCCTAGGTCACGAAGCGCATAAGCCCTATGACTTACATTATTGAGTATCAATCTATTATTTACAGAAATTGCATTTAAATAATTGGAGCCATAGCCCACAAAAAGAGCAATTACCCCAGCAACAACACCATTTGAGATGTATCCTGAAATTTGTTCCTCGTTTAAAATTACTGCATCTAGAAATCTTAAATCATTTGATGGAGAAACAAAATCGTAAGTATTTTGATTTATTTGCTGTTGATTGAAGTCAGGAACGGGATGATTAAATGGCATGCATAACTTAAATATTTTTTCGTCTGAAGGGTTTTCACCTAATTCTGTTTTTATTCTCTCAACATGGGAAAGATTAATAAATTTTTGATAAACTAACAATTTATCAAGTTCAACCATTCCGAAAACATACGGTACCATTGAATAAGCTTTTTTCAAAATTTCATCCTGTTTCACCTTTTCCAAAAGGTCATTTAACTTTTCTGGTATTGGTGTATGTAAATGATTGTCCGCATAACTAGCTTCAGAAATTTCTATTTCTTTAACTCTATCATTTGCTTTACGCCATTCTTCTGTCAGTAAGCCCATATCTGCTTTTTTAGCATCAATTGTTTGAGTTTGTATAAAACCTAGAAACTCCGAAATAGGTGGTCGTCCTATTAAGTACACACATTCTTCAATTTTATTCATGTTTTATGATTTAATAATTACTACTAACTTATTATTTAGGCCTTGTAGGTTATTCATATTTAATAAGTTGTATATAAATGGCTAGCACAAATACCACATACTTTTCTTCCAATTTCAGCAATTTGTTTGCGAGCTTCATTATCTCTAAGACATTGAAATATATTTCCTTCACTTTCTGATTTATCCATTTTTTTGCAAATAGATTCTTGTTGAGAAGTACAAGGATTTTGAGAAAAATCACCTTCGAATAAGTGGTATTCTTCTGTTTCTTTTCTTTTTTTTAACGTGTATGCTTTCATAATTTTTAAATTTTTATGAATTCAATAAATTGGGTACGATGTTGGGATTCAATCTTCCTAGTTTAATCCTTAGGCTTATGTATGTGTGGCTTTAAATCTGGATGTTTAGGTTGGTTTGGGGGAGTTACCCGTCTTCTCTCATCGGGGGTTCCGTTTTGTTTGTTTGGTTTTGGTCCTGGTTTGATTGCTTGTGTGTTCATAGGTTTTTATTTAGTTATACTTTTTTGTTTGGCTGCGACGCGATGGGAATCACGGTAGCGTTGACTGTGTTGTGCATGATTATTCTTTAACTTCATCATTATTATTTGGATTATACAATTTTATTTTTTGAAAGTTTGAGAAATTATTTTCCACTTCAAGCATTTTTTTAATTTTAGTAATGATATCTTGATACTCGACAAAATTTAATGCATTTCCTTTATTAACATAATTACTGACTTTTTGTTCTTCCTCTATCATCTCTTTTGATACTGGGATTTGTAAGAGTTGAAATGCTTTACTCAATTTATCTGTTAAAACGAATTTTCTTCTTGCACCAACTCTTTGTTTGAATTCTTGTTTAAGCCAATCATTTAAATATGAATCTGTTTCATCAATTGCACCGAAATCTGTATCTCTTGTTACAAGTATGATATTTTTTCCCGTCATTTGAGCACACTTAACAATCCACTCCCAGTTTATTGCATCGCCAATTGAATTATCACCGCTCTTTCTTGGCGGATATCCTAAAACAAATCTTTTTTTCGCTAAATTTCTTATAGTGAATCTTATCTTGCTATCTCGATCTAGATTAATATTAGATTTATGTTTGAAGACTTTATCCAAACATTTATAAACTGGATCCTGCAGTGGATTCTTTAAAATTTTATCGATTTTTTCTTTCAGTTTTTTTTGTTGAGTTATAATGTCTTTTTTAGAGTTGTTAATAAGTTCAACAACTTTAGTATCAGATAAAATTGTTGGTACATTCAATCCTGGAATATTGAACTTTTTGACTTCACCTATTGACTCTAAAATAGCACTTTGTCTGTTCTTTTTAAATTCCATTTCTACTTGGCTAGTGATAATTATAAGTTCTTTATGTTTTTCAATTTCCTCTAAATACTTCATAGAAATGTTTGACTTTCTAATTCTATAAAAATCAAGTAAAATATTGGTGTCAATGAAGACTAATGCGTTTAAATATTCAGTATTTTTTTTAGCCATAGATAGTTTAATATTTCCAGTTTTAGTTTTATCTTTTTCTTTTTGTAGTGTAGGTGGTACTTGGTTTGGTTTTGGCTTCTTTGTTTGTGACGTATCTGCCGGATTCTGCGCTACGAGATTGGTTGAAGGTCTTTGATTTTTTTTCTTGTGCATTTACTGTTGTTGTTAGTAATGCGATTGCAATGATTGTGATGATTTTGTTCATGGTTTTTCATTTTAGATTATGTGACCCTCCGTTGTCAGTGTGACAAAGGATTTGGGTATTTTTGTGTTTATTTATATTGTTACTTGAAAAATAGTTTAGGTCTTATTTATTCATCCAGTTAATTCTAATCCATTCTTTTGCATCAATTTGCGTAATTGTAGTTTAAGGTAGTTTCTCTCTAATCATTTTTTCAATTTTTAAACAACTAGAAATTTTTTTGAATTCCCATGATTTAGCTAAGGCGTTGATTAAATATAAAACCTCGTATCCTTCATGTCTATTAAATCTTGGACTATCTGGTTTTCCAGTTAAACGTGGGTTGTCATTTGGATATGCTGTCCACTGATAGTTTTCAAACTGCATATCAGCCTTATTAAATAATGCCATATTTTATACTTTTTATTCTTTGCAATTTTGGAATAGTTTTTTGAAGTATTTTACGGTTTTTTAGCGAATTTTTTACGGTTTTTTTGTTGGAACATTGATAAAACAGATGCTTAGTAAAAAAGATTGAGGCAATCTATTATTTTCTGATTCTCCGCTCCAGTCTTAGCGCAACAAATGCCCTGTGTATAAACCACTGATGTCGTTTTTGGTGATTTTTTACAATAAAAAAACTACAACTTTTTTAGGGTTGTAGTTTTTTTGTTTGTACTGTTTGCTCAACTTCTTGGGTGCGAATTCGGGAGACATTCGCACAGCTTCTGTCCAAATATCTCAACAGTTTTATCCATATTTAATAAATAATTTGCAAAAGAACCAGCATTCCCCTTTTGAAACTCGACGGTAGTATTTTAAACGTAGCATCCTTTGCCGCTTTTATATACACATCTTTATTGAAGTAGCTTTTTTGAGTAATATTACTTGCCCTCGTTCAGGGGCACGGAATGCAATTCTGCGCTATCCGTTTATGAGAGTATTTACTGCATATCCGAGCGATCGGGGGCTCAGCATACTTAAACGTCTATTTACTTTTTGATAAAAGTCATATTTTTTTTGTTATTGCCCTCAAAGTCTAGTGTTAAAACGTTACTATTGTTTAATTCAAGATGAATGGTATAAACACTTATTGTTATTAAATCCGAATCTGTTGTTTTTAATATTACAAAATCATTTACATTACTGAATATTTCACCGTTTAATGTGTAATTTTTTGTAATGATTAATTCATAATTTTCAGAACTTATTATTTTATTGTTAAGTAAAGTTTGTAAAGTATTATTTGAATTAAATCTGTATATCATTCCAGACTCAATATAATCCTCGCTAGTTTCATCAAATTGCAACAAACTCCAGTCACCAATAATTTTACCCGCGTAATCTTGTGATTTAATTTCTTGTGCAGAAATTGTCATAAATGGTAAAAAAAACAAGACTATTTATATATATATATATTTCATTTTCTTTTTTTATTAATTACATTTAATTTTTGTTTTGGCATCTTCCAATTCTATAATTCTGTCAGGTAAACCAATATCTCCTCCATTTACCAATTTCGATACATCCTTAATTAATTTCTCTTGAACATTAGAATCAATATTATTAGCTATAGTTTGAAAGTTATTTATTCCACCTAAAACGAATTTATTGAAAAACCACAAACTGGCATGTATGCTTATTTCAAAATTATCTTTTAAATCGTCAGGAGTTATTGTGAAATCTTTTGCTGCTAATCCAGAGATTTTATTGTAAAATTCAGTAAATTGTTTATAATTATACCTTCCACTAATGTGTAATAATCCTCTTCCTCTGAATAAATAACCATCGCCATCATATATATTCCCGATTTTATTAATCCTTTTTGGGTTTCGATCATCATAAATAATGTTGAAATATTTTTCTCCATCAACATATTTGTTTGGAGAGGTATAGATACTACTCAAATTCGTTCTATCTGGATACTTGTTATCCTGACCGATTTTATTGAAATATCTTTTAAAATCACCTTTCTCAATATTACTAGGTTGAAAATTTGTGCCTTCTGTAAATTTAGTAAACTTTTTACTTTCATGCCCCGCCTGTGCCAAAAAATGTTGCAGTTTTTCTTTGGTATCAATACCGTAACTTGCCATATGTTTATTCAGTAAATCAGCAAGTTGTGTTGCTTTAGCATCTGTTAAGCTAGGAAACATTGCTATCAAATCCGCAGCACTTGTTTTACATGGCAATTTTATTGGCACACACTCGCAATCTTTCAATTCAAATCCTTTAACAGGGCAACTTTTTGTGCAAGGTGGATCATTATTATTTGTATCATCGCCTAAACTGTTGTCTTGATCGTTATCAAATGGGGCTTCTGGGTCGGATGGGCTTGTATCATCCCAAAAAGGATCGTTCCAAAAACTAATATCTGCTATAGGATCAAAAACATAATGTACTTCAACACCTTCATTGGTTTGCGTGTGTAAGCCTATGCAAATTCCATTATCTGTACCTTCGCTTAAATAGTTTTCGTATTCAGCATCGGTTAATTCTGTGAAATCTTCGGGATGTGCCTCTTGATAGTCACTCCAGTTATCATATTTTTCAACATCTATTCCATAATATTCAAAATAGGCTTAACATCATGCCACCAATTAGTCCCATAATTATCATCATAACCATAATCCCCTTGACCAATTGCATAACTACTTTGTCCCAAAAACAAGCTCAAGAGTTTGAACACTAATATATAATATTTTTTCATCATGGTATTTATTTTTTAATTAAAATGGTCTTGATTACTTCATTGCCTGCTGGCAAAGTCACAACTTAATCGCCATCCCTTTAATACTTGTTTTATATCCCGTGTTTGTTGCCTTTTATATAGCTACGAGTCTCTAGACTTTATAGAGCCTCCCGACTTGTAACAATTTTTTTAAAGAATATTGAGATAAATTTTGATAATTAAGCTACACCACTTTACATCTGTAGCTTTTTTTCTTGTTTTGCCTGCCCTCGTTTGTGGGCACGGAAAGCATTTCTGCGCTATCCGTTGACGAGATATTTAATGCATATCCAAGCAATCGGGAATATCCGAGCAATCGGGTTTTTTAAAATCACCTAGATTAAAAGTATAGAATACTTTACCCTTGAAGCACCACACGAAAGGATTCGTGAGGGTTTTATCTTTTTACAAAAACGTTAGAACCATTTGCTCCATAGACATACAATAGCATCAATATTTTCTGCTCAGAATTCTTGATTGTATTTATTTCGGAAATAAATAAACAACGACTCACATCTTCACCAGAAACAACTGTCATTTTCAGATAATATGGGATGTTATCTTTTATTGGGTTTTCAGAACAATCATTGTTTGTTATTTCGTATGTGAATTTAGATAATCCAAGTGAGGAATTGACACCGTAATTTATTTGACAGGTGCCATCAGAATAAAAAGACCATATTTCACCCTTATAATATGGATCTCCAGAAGCGTCATAAAATTCTTGCTCCCAGTTTCCAATAATATCTTTTTTAAAATCTTGTCCTTTACATGATAGTAATTGAAAAACTATCATTAATGTTGTTATTATTATTTTTTTCATAATTTGTTACTTTTAATTGCACTTAATAGTTGTTTTTGCTGTTTTGAAATTTTTATCACGTTTATCTTGTTCAAGCATTTTTGGATTAACCTTTTTTGTCACTTGACTAGAAGTAGTCTGAGCATCAATACTTAAACCGCTGCCTATCACAAATGTTTTAAAAAACCATAGAGAAGCTATAACACCTACTTCAAAATCAGTATCAAGTAGAGCCGGATTATCTACAAAATTTTTGTTCGAATTAATATTTATTTGATACCAATTGGTGAAATTTGTATATTTTTCTCTTCCTGTTAGTTGTATAACACCCCTTCCTATATATAAATACCCATCTCCTGGATTTGTGTTTCCGTTTTTTGACCAACCTCTTGCATTCCCGCGAACAGCATCGTCATAAACAAAATTAAAAAAAGCTTCTTTATCATCTATATATGCAATTCCTTTAGAATTTAAATAGCTCCCAAAATCATTAATGTTTTTCCCATTAGCTTTAAAAAGGTCGTTGAATATGCCTTTTGCAACACTAACTTGGTAACTAGTTCGTTCTTTAGTTGTTGTAAAAATATCACTTTCATAACCTGCTTGCGCCAAAAAGTGTTGTAATTTTTCCTTACTATCGATTCCAAACTTTCCAGCATATTTATTCAAAACATCAGCAAGTTGTGTAGCTTTCGCATCTGTTAAAGTAGGACCAAACATTGCTTTCAAATCCGCAGCACTTGTTTTACAAGGCAATTTTATTGGCACACACTCACAATCTTTCAATTCAAATCCTTGAAGAGTGCAACTTGTTGTGCAAGGTGGATCATTATTATTTGTATCATCTCCCAAACTGTTGTCTTGATCGTTATCAAATGGGTCATCTGGGTCGGATGGGCTTGTATCATCCCAAAAAGAATCGTTCCAAAAACTTATATCTCCTAGAGGATCAAAAACATAATGTACTTCAACACCTTCATTGGTTTGCGTGTGTAAGCCTATGCAAATTCCACTATCTGTTCCTTCGCTTAAATAGTTTTCATATTCAGCATCGGTTAATTCTGTGAAATCTTCGGGATGTGCCTCTTGATAGTCACTCCAGTTATCATATTTTTCAACATCTATTCCATAATATTCAAAGTAGGCTTCAACATCATCCCACCAATTAGTCCCATAATTATCATCATAACCATAATCCCCTTGACCAATTGCATAACTACTTTGTCCCAAAAACAAGCTCAAGAGTTTGAACACTAATATATAATATTTTTTCATCATGGTATTTATTTTTTAATTAAAATGGTCTTGATTACTTCATTGCCTGCTGGCAAAGTCACAACTTAATCGCCATCCCTTTAATACTTGTTTTATATCCCGTGTTTGTTGCCTTTTATATAGCTACGAGTCTCTAGACTTTATAGAGCCTCCCGACTTGTAACAATTTTTTTAAAGAATATTGAGATAAATTTTGATAATTAAGCTACACCACTTTACATCTGTAGCTTTTTTTCTTGTTTTGCCTGCCCTCGTTTGTGGGCACGGAAAGCATTTCCGCGCTATCCGTTGACGAGATATTTAGTGCATTTCCGAGCGATCGGGAGCTATCCGTTGACGAGATATTTACTGCATATCCGAGCGATCGGGTTTATTACGGCAGTTGAATATCGCACGGGTGTAAATTTGAGCTATCTGGATTAATTAAATTCATTAAGTTTGCCTGATAAATAGTCTCGCTGTTCTTGTTCAGAAAGCGCTGTGGTATTCCACCAACCATTACTAATTCGCTCAATGGTATGTCTACAATAGGGACAAGTAATAGGTTCTTTTTCCTTTGTTCCCGGCATGGGAAGATTGTGTTCCCAAACTCCAAAAGGTTTTTTACATGATTGACATTTCTCGATAGCCATATTTTATACTTTTTATTCTTTGCAATTTTGGAATAGTTTTAAGAAGTATTTTACGGTTTTTTAGCGAATTTTTTACGGTTTTTTGAGGGGGATGTTTATCAAATAAATGCATAATAAACATATTAAGGCAATCTATTATTTTGTGGTTTGCAGCAATTACTTGAAAATTTTGTACTTGTGTTACTTTTAGTAATACGGAATAATAAAAACCAAAAACCAATTCTTAATGAAGTGGTTCCTTTATTTAAGCCGCGTTGAAAACGCTTTGATTTTTTTCTAATTTAAGTAGGCACTCGCCGCAGGCAAGCACCAGAGTTGCCGACAAACGAGCGCTAGTGGGTGTATTTTTAAACGTAGCATCCTTTGCCGCTTTTATATACACATCGGCATGAGTTGCTAAACTCCTTTTGAACGTTGGATCTTTATTATCATCAACATGAAATATCTCATGCTTTATAATACTTTTAAAATCATGTACGTTGTCTAATGAAGTACTATAACCACCCTAAGAAACAAAGAGGTCGTCTTTTTAGGACAACCTCTTTTGTAATTACTTCTTAATAATATCTTGCTCATTTAAAAGTTTTGGGCCTTTTGGGGTATCCACCCATTTTGATAGCCTAATGAAACATTTTTTTTCTTTTATTTTATAATGATAATAAGACAATATTATCTCTTTGTTAGTAATTTTTTCTATTTTATAAATTCCTTTATCCCAAAGAAAAACAGAGTCATTTTTTATTGACCATGTTCTTGGTCCACTTTCCAAATCACCATCATTATTAAATAAATCAAAGCCAACATATGAATTTAAATATTTATCATGGCTTCCATTTTTTCTAAATTGGAAATAAATGCCTGCCGTATTATGGCAATAGTTTCTATATTCCCAATATTCATTATTATTTGCAATAAATATTGTTTCTATCTCACTTTTTTTACTGCATGATAAACATGTAATCATTAGCAGTATTATAATTATTTTATTCATTGATTGGAGTATTAGTTATGTAATCTGAAATGTTACTGCCAAATTGTACTTTAAGCTTCAAAGAACCTTTTTGCATATAGTAATCGGCAATTACAATTGTAACATCTGTAACATTATTATTGAATGCTGTTATCTTTGCCACTATCACATCTCGAGTAATAGTTGTATCTTTTTTGGTATCCATATTTAATAAATAATTAGCAAAAGAACGTGCATTCCCTATTCTAAATTCAGGAGTAGTGTCTTTATAAGTGGGGTCATTAGCTGCTTTTATATATACATCGGCATGAGTTGCTAAACTACTTATGAACGTTGGATCTTTATTATCATCAACATGAAATATCTCATGTTTTATAATACTTTTAAAATCATGTACGTTGTCTAATGAAGTACTATAACCACCATTTGTATTTAAATAAATACTATTTCCACTAGTAGAAGCAGGACTTTTAGATGATGGATCAGTATTTGCTTTTGAGCTAATAATAATACCTTTATTCAAGCCTTGAAGACCTTTCGCTAATGAAGCAGCAAACAAATTCATTATTCGTCTATCTGCAGGCAAATTAGGATTAAACGCTGATGGTTTTTTATAAATACCATCCGATGCTTTTATTAAAATATTGCCATTCGGTAAAGAAGTGACTGAAACCCCAATTGAATATAAGTTCGTGGCGGTAACCGCTATATCTTCCGAAGGTTCATTAGATCCGCCACCAGAATCATCATCATTTTCTCTGCCGGGGTTTTCATCAATCGGGTCTTCTGGCCCGAATGAACCAGCATCATCCCAAAAAGAATCGTTCCAAAAACTAATATCTCCGAGAGGATCAAAAACATAATGTATTTCAACACCCTCACCGATTTGAGTGTGCACTCCTATGCAAGTTCCATTATCGGCACCTTCGTCTAAATAGTCGCCATAATCAGCATCGCTTAATTCTGTGAAATCTCCGGGATGTGCTTTTTGAAAGTCATTCCAGTTGTTAAAAACAGTGACATTATCCTCGCCAAAGAGGTTCTCTAATTGCTCAATATATGTATCCCAATCAAATCCATAATCATCATTATTACCTTCTCCGCTGCCAAACCCATAACTATTTTGCGCCAAAAACAAACTCAAGAACGTGAGCACTAATATATAATATTTTTTCTTCATGGTATTTATTTTTTAATTAAAATGGTCTTGATTACTTCATTGCCCGCTGGCAAAGTCACTCAACTTAATAGACATTCCTTTAATACTTGTTTTATATCCCGTGTTTGTTGCCTTTTATATAGCTACAAGTCAGGAGACTTTGTAGAGCCTCCCGACTTGTAACATTTTTTTTTAAGAATATTTAGATAAATTTTGATAATTAAGCTACATCACTTTACATCTGTAGCTTTTTTTCTTGTTTTGCCTGCCCTCGTTTGTGGGCACGGAAAGCATTTTCGCGCTATCCGTAAACAAGAGTATATATTACTTATCCGTGCAATCTGATTCTAATTTGCTATTTAGCTATAGACCCAAATTGAGGTGTTATTAAAAATCTATTATTACCCATCGCTTTAATTTTTTGTCCATCTAATATTTCCTGTATCCATTTTAGAGATTCATTGTAATCAGAGTGGCAATCAATTGTGAAATCCACTGTAAAATAGTAAGGAAAGAAAAACTTCATGTTTTCTTTTCTTTTCTTTTTATGATTATTAAACGACCAATAATTTTCAGTAAGTAGGATTCTTTTTTTGATTGCTTCTACAATTTCAATAGGTAAATTACCTTCTACTTTTATAGAGATTATTTTTGATTGTGGACTTACTTCAAATATAAAAATCCCTGAACCTGATAAACAATTAATATCTTTAATGGTAATATCATCAAAACTATACCTAGATATAAAATTATCTAAATTCATATATGTAGTTTTACCCTTTTCTATATATGAAAATGACACATTTTTGTCTATTTTTTGTTGTGCAATTGTTTTAATACTTAAAAACAATAAAAGCAGCAATAAAATTATTTTTCTATTTATCACAAGGTGTACCATATTCGCCATTTGTTGAATTGTTTAAATTTTTAAAATTTGTATTTATAGCATTAATATTTCCAGTAATGCCTGTATTGTTGATAATGTCACTATTTATTATTTTAGCCCAATCATTAGAAGTGCTTAAACCGCCCCAAGCCAGTGCATCAGCATCTTCTTTTGATAAATCTGGAAAATCAGCTTGTAATTGATTTGACATATCATCCCGATAATCTTGCGCCATAGTTTCATGCTGTGAATCATTTCCAGTTATACCTTGAATATTTAAAGAAACATGAATTAGTTCATGGTATATAGTTGCTGCAATATATTCGTTGGAAGCATTATCTAAAGCAGCAAAATTTAAATTAATAGACATTTGATGTATATTAGGAGTTTTTGTCACACCATCAGTATTAATTCCATACGGACCACCAGTATCATCAGAATATTGTTTAATAGTTAGGTTGGTGTATTCTTGCTTAAAAAAAGGATCGTTTAATATTTTAGTAAAAGTATTATTTTCATCTCTTTTTGCAAGTGTATTAAGAATTTTATCAACAACATCTTTCATACAAGGATCTTCTACTTTATTTTCTACAGTAGGATCTGATGTTGCAGGATCTGTGGATGAAATAGCACTGTTATCATCTTCATTATCTCTGCCTGGATTTGGATCCTGAACTTCTACTGGATGGTTGGGGTAATTAATATCTACATCTACTGGTTTTTCCTTAATAATAATAACCTCTTTTAGATCACCATCGAAATCCCCCTGCCAACAATCATCACAATCCCCTTGACCAATAGCATAACTACTTTGTCCCACAAACAAACTCAAGAGTGTGAGCACTAATATATAATATTTTTTCTTCATGGTTTTTATTTTTTAATTAAAATGGTCTTGATTACTTCATTGCCAGCTAGCAAAGTCACCAACTTAATAGCCATTTCTATAAAAGTTATTTTATATCCCGTGTTTGTTGCCTTTTATATAGCTACAAATCAGGAGACTTTGTAAAGCCTCCCGACTTGTAACATTTTTTTTTAAGAATACTTAGATAAATTTTGATAATTAAGCTACATCACTTTACATCTGTAGCTTTTTTTCTTGTTTTGCCTGCCCTCGTTTGTGGGCACGGAAAGCATTTCCGCCTTTACTTTGACGAGATTATTTACTGAATATCCGAGCAATCGGGATATCCGTTCACGAGAGTATTTACAGTATATCAGAGCGATCGGGGGTTATAGTTTATCCGGATTAAGTAATACATTAACATAAAGAAACGTTAATATTTCTTCATCTATTGGACTTTCTATGCGTTTGTCATCTAGGTATGGTGGTAAACAAGTATCAAATGTTTTAACTCCATTTTTATATATTGCAAAATAAGCTTTACCTAATATATACTCTTTTAAGCTATGTCCATAGTCACTTAAATATTTTTTTACACCAGCTTTGGGGACAAAATTTGTAAATATTTTATCTAAAATAGGGTTTGCACTAATGGGTTTACTTGTAATTGTAACACCTGGATCACGATTAATATGCAATTTATAATAAGTGTAATTATTATTTATTTTGCTAATAATAAATATATCAGACTGAGTTGCATCAAAAATAAAATAATCCTTTCCTACTAAACTAGGGATATTAGTCGTAACAATATTATTTTCGATATTGTGTGATTCTATTTCTTCAGTACTTTGAGCGTAAAACACATTGGTAATCAAGCTCATGAATATTATAATTATTGTTTTCATATTTATTTATTTAAATTTATCTAAATGAAGGCAAAGCAGTTGTATAGTTAGGTATAATTTTTCTTGGTACAGGACCATGATCATCACCTTTTCTTTGTTTTTCTGGTTTACCTAACAAACGCCATACCAAATTTTCAAAAAGAATGGCATCATCTTGGTTATGTTTTGTACTTGGTGATTCTATAGATACTGGTCTTCCGTGTCCGAAAAACTCATGTAATGCTGTGGCTTCATCATATTTTGGAGAGGTAGTATCTAAAAATGAAGCAGTACCTCCATTATATTTGGCTGTTCCACCACTTCCCGATAATGCCAATAATTCTGATGATGTAAAACCATCTCCCGAACCCATAAAAGCAGTTTCCAATTCAGGAAGCAATTTAACAAGGTTTAAAACCATATTATAATCAGTTGAAACAACAGTCCCATCAGTGTATTTAAGTAAAGTATCGGTAGTAAAATACTGAATAATCATAGGTTTGTCTGAATTTATGGTATTGGCTACAATTGTTGCAAAAACCTTTTGGTCTCCGTCGTCTAAATCATTGAGTGCCTCATCTAATTTATCTTGTGGTATTTTAGAAAAATAAGATTTGTTGTTTTTGATCCCTCTTGTTATCAAAGCTTTAAACTTATTAAATTTTGGACTTTTATCCAAAACAATGAAAATATCAGTTTGAAGTTTTTTAGCATCAGCTCTAGTTACACCACCCGCTTTGCTTTCATCATCTGGGAGTGCACTATTCTGGGAAAAATCACCTGTGTTTTGATAAAATCCAGAATCATCATTAGTGTCATTATCATTAGTATCAGAGCTAAAGCCATAAATATTAACTGGTGGCGGTGGTGTATTATCACCAGGACAATCTCCGCCTATGAAACCACCTATTGATCCGCCAGCAAAACTGGCTTGGATGTTGAATTTATAATTCAAAGAGGGTATTTCAATATAATTTCCATGCTCTATTATATTATATTCACTAATTAAATCAGCTGCATTTTGAGTGCCTTTCGTTATGTTTTTCGGAATCTCTGCAAGGCTCGAAAAGTAAAATGGACCTTCAAAACTGATCGTTTCTCCTGGGTTGTATAATGTTGATAACGCATCGAACTCTTTACTCGCTTTAACCTCTTTACAATCCTCATCTATTTTTTTTATACATGCACAATCTTTAGTTATTATAAATCCAACATCACAAGTAGTAGTACAAGTGTCTGAAAGAGGATCTGTGGATGAACCAGCACTGGTATCATCTTCATTTTCTCTGCCTGGATTTGGATCCTGAACTTCTACTGGAGGGTTGGGGTAATTAATATCTACATCTACTGGTTTGTCCTTAATAATAATAACCTCTTTTAGATCACCATCGAAATCCCCCTGCCAACAATCATCACAATCCCCTTGACCAATAGCATAACTACTTTGTCCCACAAACAAACTCAAGAGTGTGAGCACTAATATATAATATTTTTTCTTCATGGTTTTTATTTTTTAATTAAAATGGTCTTGATTACTTCATTGCCAGCTAGCAAAGTCACCAACTTAATAGCCATTTCTATAAAAGTTATTTTATATCTCGAGTTTGTTGCCTTTTATATAGCTACGAGTAAGGAGGCTTTATAGAGCCTCCAGGCTTGTAACATTTTTTTCCTTTTTAAAGAATACTTCGATAAATTTTGATAATTAAGCTACACCATTTTACAGCTGTAGCTTTTTTTCTTGTTTAGCCTGCCCTCGTTTTTGGGCACAGAAAGCATTTCCGCGCTATCCGTTGACGAGATATTTACTGCATATCCGAGCGATCGGGCCTGGTTTAATCGCTTGAATTTGTTCCATAATTTCTATTTTTTATCTTACCTACTCTTTTCTACATTTTTCGGCTTCGCTGTTTTTTGTTAATTCATTGAATTCATTAATACCCATTTTTCAATCTCAATAGTTTCGTATATCTCATTATTAATTCCTTGCAAAACACGAACTGTACCATCCAATTCCGGATAAATTTCTTTGTAACGTATTGATTGTGAAACTAAATAGTTCAATTTTCTTTTGATTTTAGCCAGCTCGTATTGAACTTCGCCTAATGTATACAGTATTTCTTCCTTGTCCATTTTTTAATTCCTCTTCGATTACTAATTATTTACTATTTAGTTCTATAAATAGGTGTTTTTTGATTAAAACTTTACTGTTACATTAATTGTTTTTTTAATTTAAACCGTTGCAATTTCGAAATAGTTTTTAGAAGTATTTTACGGTTTTTTTGACTTTTTTTTACGGTTTTTTTGTTGGAACCTTGATAAAACAGATGCTTATCAGCACGGATTGAGGAAATTTGGCATTTGTGGTTTTAATCGAAGTAACATTAAAAAAAAGATCTTTGCAACATAGATTAAGGCAATCTGTTATTTTCTGATTTCCAACAGTTACTTGCAAATCTTGTACTTGTGTTGCTTTTAGCTGTAGAGAAGAATAAAAACCAAAAACCACTCCGTAAAGAAGTGGTTTTACCGTTTGCTTTATAAACACAACAATTTACTTTTTAATTAATGTAAGTAAATGATGCTTCGAGTATTTCTTGTTTTTTTTAAGAATTAAGTGTAAATATGTAAACTTATTTTGGGACGAGACTCTAACGTACCACACGAAAGCATTCGTGCGGTATCGGGGGGCTTTTCATAAAAACTCTTTGCGGAGCTGGTTTAATAATCCACAATAAAACCTTTTTATTTTCTTTTAAAACAACATCTATTTCTTCCATACTTTTGTTAGATACTGCTGGACAGCCCCATCCTTCGGGAGTGCCTTCTGGATAAACTTCATTATTTGGCACTTCATCCCAAGAATGAATTACAATAGCACGATTTATCGCATTTGAATTCGTTTTGTCTTTTCCTTGCAATAAATAGTTTACTTTGATTCCCCATTGACTTATTCCTCTTTTCAAAACAATATATTTTCCTATCGATGAACAATGGGAATCAGATTCATTACTAACTGGTGCATTTTCTTTTGTATACGTTTGCCCCCAAACATTATTACCACAACCGTGACTTACCATAAAAGATTTTACAACCTTTTTTTTCTTAAAATCATAAATAAAAAATCTTTTTAGACCTGAATGCAATCCTAAGTCTATTAAAATGAATTTATTTGGATTTAAATGGTTTTTTTTACAATATTGTTCAGCTTCTTGGAAATAGACTTTATAATCTATGTTTTTAGTTTCTCTTTTAAATTCTAATTTAGAAATTGAATCTAATGTTATTTTGTTTTTAGAATCAACTATTTCCGAAGTATCTCTTCTATTGTAGGAAGATACAATTATAAACAGGGATATAACGAATATTACTTTTTTCATATTCAAAAATTCATATAAAACCAATACATTCTCATTAAATAAAAACAAATATTAATATTTACAAGCATTAACACATCAAATCGAATAATTTCTTGCAAAGAAAAGCTATAAACACAAAAAGTACAGCTTTAGCCTGTACTTTTTGGTTTTAAAGTTTCACATTTCTAATTGAGTTTATCAATTTTTAAGCTATTTTATTTCTACAAATCGATTGTTTTCAATTTTGTATTTTGAAATAATAGTGTCTTTTTCAAGGAAAGGATAGAATCCATTTTTTTGTTCATCATATTTTAAATATGCTGAAATTGATTTTATTGTATAGATGCCATCTTTTTCTTCAAACCTACTTAGAATATGATCGCCAGTAGCCACCTTAAGTTTGGAGATTATCCCACTCCCTTTTTGATACACACACACATATGACTTACCAGTAATACCAAGTGCAAATGGATGAAAATTATTGTCTATATGATATTTATAATCATAATATAACAAGTAATAGTCATTACCTATAGCTTTTTTGTAGCCATAATAATATTTTTTACCTGTTTCTAATTCAAATTCGTTAATTGCTTCAGCTTTGTTTAAGAAATGTAAATCTTCGCTATTTATCTCTTTAGCTTGTTTTGTATCGGTAGGATTGTATTTTTCCTTATCTGTGAAATTTTTCAAAAAACTTTCTTCGCTTGAATTATTGCAGCTAAATAATAAAACAGTTATTACAAACGGTATAATTTTCTCTTTCATCGTGATTAAAATTAAAAATTATCTCTTATTTCAGTAAGTATGTATTGATTGTTTTGACTATGTGAATAAGGGTAGGTGTAAGTATCAGTCGGACCATCAAGTGTTTTAGCAGATTTATCTGAAAAATAGTAGTTTCCAACAGAGTCTGGGTATAAATAGAGTCGGTTTTCATTTATATTGGTGCCAATAAGTTCTCTTGTTGATTCACCTCTAGGAGAACCATCTTTAAAGTGGCTATCAACAAAATTATCATAATAAGAAAAGTAAGGTTTACCATTATCAATCCCCATTCCTACAATTGTTATATAATGATTGGTTGCTACATTATTGTTATCTGTTGAAGTACCACCAGGCAATCTGTCTGCACCACCATAACGTTCGTACATAACTCCTGCCATAACTGGTTTGCCTTCTTTTAAATTTTTAGTAATAATGTCTACGGCTTTTTGCATATCAATTGTTGGAGTTGTTATTCCTGATTGCATCTGTCTTTTTTTATCAACAAAAGTATTTGCTTGCATGCCAGCTCCTACAGGAGTTGTATTTGGTAATAAAGACGCTTTATTTTGATCTTTAGCACTAGTATTACAATTACCATTAAAATTTATCCATTTTTTACCATCTAGAACATTCCAAATATTTGTAACATTATTAAATTTTGGTTTGTTAGGTGGATCTATACATCTACAAATAGCAGTATTAATTACCTCCACTGGTTTGGGTTCAATGCATTCCCTTATAACTGGATCATTATCATTACAATCAATTCCCATCGAAGCACCTTCTTCCCACCCAATGCCTGGGCTTGTTAGTGATCTTTGCGTTGCTGATTCATATCCATCATGATCGTTATCTAAATAATAAGTAATGTTACAATCAATAGTCTTTGTAGGTTCGTTATCATCACAATCTAAACCTAATGTTATTGTATCTATCCACCCTGGCCCTGGACTATTTATTGATACTATTGTTTGGCTGTGCCAGCCATCACCATCATTGTCAAAAAACCAATCTTTTGGGCTATTTAAATATAGGTAATATGCCGCATCATAATCTCCTCCATCACCTCCAAAACCTCCTCCATCACCTTCATGTTCTCCATTTTCGCCCCCATCAGTCCAATCACTACCAAAATCATCTCCCCAACCTTCTCCATCAAAACCTCCTCCGCTGGAACTTCCTCCCCAAATTCCTCCCCAACTTCCACCAGAACTTCCACCAGAACTTCCACCGTAGCCTCCACCAGAACTTCCATTATAAACATAATTACCAGAACCCTGTAATTGAGAACTAACCCAGTTGCCAACCCAAGCCCCTGCATAACTAACACCATTATAGATATTACCGGGTATACTAGCAATAAAGCTTAAAACATCACCTGCAATTGTTGTAGTATTATGACAATTACAATCATAGTTGTGTTGCCCATAACTACTTTGTCCCAAAAACAAACTCAAGAACATGAGTACTAATATATAATATTTTTTCTTCATGGCATTTATTTTTTAATTAAAATGGTCTTGATTACTTCATTACCATAATACAAGTTCAAGATGTAGTTGCCTAGTGGCGCATCAAAGGCTATGTTTTGCTCTTGTAATCCTAGAGTGGTGGTGGTTAGTTTTTGTTTCGCTACCAAAAAACCTGTAAAATCATAGATTCTAATGCTGATGTCTGTTTGTTCTGCAAGTTCAAAACTGAGTTTAAAACTAGTGCTAGTTACAGGATTAGGATATACCACCAGTTGCGAAACGATTTCATTTGCTGCTGGGTTTGGTTCGTTTTCGTCAGCGGTTATTTTTCGCTTAAGTATTACATACATGGGTTTTTCGTTTTCGTGCTGCTTGATATTGTACAATTGCAGGTTGCCAGCAAGATACAGGGCATCTTCTGTGGTTAAGACTTGCAATTTTGCCTCATTGAATTTGTAGGTTTCCAATATGGGCTCTTGGTAACGATTTAATCGGTCAATTTTAGAATCATCAAACTCAATAAATTTTTTCTTCATAGTAGCCTTAAACGCTATTGAATCGCCTTCTTGCTCTACCCAAATACCCGTTAAGGCTTCGCCTTCTTGGTCTAAGGTTACTTTAATGGGGGTGGTGCTCAATATGTTTTGTCCGCTCCAGTCATAGCGCATTAAATGCCCAGTGTAAATCCCGCTTATGTCACTTTTATTAATTTTTTGTTTTACTTTTTTATATTTTTTAGGGATTTCTGTCGTAATATTCTCTACCTCAGGTATGGTGGTCGATACGGTTTTAGTTTGGTTAGGAGCGGCATTTTCGGCTAGGGGTTGTGCTAGTTCTATATTGGCTCTTTTAAGACCTAAATCGGCTGCTTTAGTAAACCAATATTTGGCTTTTTCAGCATCTATTGTTACTCCATAACCATTGCGATAGCAATACCCTAGCATATAGATTCCCATAACATTGCCTTTGTCAGCAGCTTGTTGAAAAAATTCAATAGCTTTATTATAATCCTGTGGTACTCCAAAACCTTTGTAGTACAAATAACCCTGGGCATAGATACAATGTTCATCGCCATTGTTCGCTCCTTGCTGAAAGATACTCATGGCCAGAGTATAGTCTTGAGGTATTCCTTGACCGTCTTTAGCCATTTCTCCCCAGCAAATCCATCCGTCATTACAGCCTGATTTTGCTGCTTTTTCAAAATAGGCTGCCGCTTTAGTCAAGTCTTTAGTAACACTTACTCCTTTTTTATAGAGGATTGCTATATTATAATAGGATTTTGCGTAGCCGTTTTGAGCGGCTTTTTCAAACCATTCTAAGGCAAGAGCTTCGTTCACGGGCACGCCCATCCCTCGACTATAAATAAGCCCTAGTCCGTTCATGGCTTCGGCATTGCCTTGAGCCGCCTGTAATAGGTAAGTGGCTAGTGCCGCTTCGGGATTGTAATTGCTAGTGCCTTCTATGAGCTGTAATCTGGCAGTGGTCAATTCGGTGTTCTGGTTTGTTTCTGTTTGCGAAAAACAGTGCACAGTGCCCAGAAGCAGTAATAAGGAAATCCTTGTTTTGATTGTTTTTTTCATTGGTTAGTATTTAAAGGTTAATTAATGATTAATGATTTTGGTTTCTAGAGTATTCGAGTGGTTATCTAAACGGGTTTTGTCTCGAGGTGTTTTTTTGCTGCGGGGCTTACCATTTCAATGCGTTCTTGGTGCTTTTGGCAGTGTCCTCATTTCTATTAATGGAGTCGAGCTGTTTTAAAAGTTCGGGTTTTCGGAGTTGAATATCACGCCTTTCAAAAAGGGTTCTTTGATTGCGGGATATTTTTATTTTCTCGTCTGCCACTAAACTTTTTAATTCATAATTAGTTAACTCTTGAATTGTGGTTGTTTCATCTAAACCCTTTGTAAGTGCTACTGTTGTGAGTTTATCCCAATTGTCTTTCGAGTTTTCTTTGGCTAAATTCTGGTTCTTTTTTATCAAGTAGAGATCCATTTGTTTGGGCGTTAATATTTTGGATAGGTTTTTATATTCAAAGGGACTCTCCTTAAATTTTTTGCTGGAATATTTTATTTCGAAGTTTAATTTTGACAATCCCATTTCCTTATATTTTGCCAGCAACGAGTCGATTTGGATAGCTGTAAGGCTTAATTCTTTCTCATATTTGATGGCAATTGAGAATTGGTCTTTACTGAAATCTTTTTTGGTCAACATATCTGCTCTAATTAAAATAGGTGGTTTTGTTAACTCTAATGTTTTTCGGGCAAAATCCATTTTATTTTTATCGTGGCTATCAGTTTCAAAATCTTCTAAACTACTTTTGTCTATAAAATAGGTGTATATTGAGGGATATAGAGCAGTACTGTCTTTAACGGTAACTATTTTAAGTTTTTTAAGTTTTTCCCATTGTTTATTTGATTTTTTCTGGGCGTTCTTATGGTAAAAAATAGCCAGAAATGCTAAATGCTGCTTGTGTGATAAAATAGTGCTGATTTTATTTTCGTCAAGGGATTTTTTATTAAAATTGGGAGTATCGGAAATGGAATCTAAATAGTCATTTTGTCGGTGTAGTTTTTCTAATTGTATATTGCTTAAGTTTAACTGATCCTTATATTTTATTACCCATAATAATTTATTGGTTTTGTCATTTGCGGCTAAATAATTATCGAGTTCAGTCGGCGTTAATATCTTTTCTAGATTTTCTTCGGAAAGATTATTTAACTGTTTTAATTTTTCTACAGATTCTCCTCTAGCAAGACCTTCATTAGCAAGTTTTTCATTTTGAAGTAAGTAATTTCCTAATGCTTTCTGTCTATCAACCGATAAATTTATTTTTTTGTTTACCTGATTGATTTTTAAAACAATATGGGCGGGAAATTCTTTGGCAACATCAGCGTCAAGTTGGGCTTTACCGATAAATGGCAAGCACAGACAAAAGAGTAAAAGTTTATTTCTTGTTTTCATTTTGATATTTGTTTAAAGGGTTATTTTTAATTGTTTAAAACCAGGTTCTGTTACCGTCATCGTTGACTATAAAAGGACGTTCTAAATGTTTTGAATCACTGGCTAAAAATAGTAGCAAAGCATTTTTAGGTACCTTGGTAAATAGCATAGATTGTGTATTGGATTCGGCAACCCGAGTGTCTAAAAGTTTCCAACTTTTGTTCCAATAAAATAACTTATAAACGATGCCTTGTTTGAAATTTAAATAACTGGGCATTTCACTTATCAAAACATATCTGGTTTGCAATTCGTCAGGGATTAATATGGTTGATTTTTTATGACCTACCACAACTGGATAACCAGCAGTTGTAAACTCACCATTGCTGTAATACTGTGGAAGAAAAACTGTGCCTTCACACATCGAACGGAAAGTGGTTTTATCTTCTTTGACTTTCCCCCACCAACAAGGTTTCCAATTCAAACCATTAAATACACTGGCATAAACTACTTTAGGTTTAGCAGCAGAAGCAAATAATACACATTCCACATCTTTGGTTTCCCAATATTCTTTAGTTATATCGATATAGTTTTGAGTGCGTAAAATTCCAGCAGGTATATTCTTTTGGCTTTCAAAACGGGCTAATATTCCCGGCTGTTTAGAGTAAGTCAAGCGCAACACTTTCGCAGGTTCTCTGTTTAGAGCCTCATTTAATGGCTTGGAATTATGGATGTCAAATTTTACCGGACGCATCTTAGAATCAAAAACAGTATTTACAAAATGACTTCCGGTAGCTGTTGCCCAATAAGGAATAACATTAACAGAGGCAGGGATTCCTTGGGAACGCATAGTGAAAACTTCCAGATCTGCAATGTCTTCACAAGACCCCTGTTTTCTTAATAAAAGTTGCAAAGCCCCCAGTCGTGGCAGTGGTTCTTTACGTGCTTCTTTTCCGTAAGTGTTAGTAAACCAGGTGATATAATCATCTCTCACATAAAACAATGCCGATTTCAAGCCTTCGGTTTTTACTTTTTGATTCAGCCATCGGAACTTGTTTTTATAGGGATTTCTCCAGTCCTGTAAAGGTTCTACGCTTACCCTGTAAGGTAAAATATACTCACAGAAAGATTCAAATGGTATATTCTTTATTACGGAGGAATTCCATGATTTAAAAGCATTTTCCAGATTCTGAATTAAAAAATCCCCCTTTATTTTATCGATATCTTTATAAATGACCGTTTTGGGATGAATCTCTGGGTTTTTATTTTTTAAAATTTCAAAAGCCTTCAACGCCTTTTCAAAATTTGGGTAGACTAATTCGTTATAATTAACTTTTTTACCCGCTTTATCAACCCAATAATAATCAGCAGAATAATGGATGTCCATATTGGCTATTAGAAAGTTCATTGCCTTTATTTTTAGAGGATCGCCACTTTTTTTACAATAACGTATTGCTTTTTCAAGTTCGATTCTGTTTTTACCCGCTTTTTTCAATACTGCTTCAACAGCTTTTTGATGCTGGGCAAAGGCTAAATAAGGGAGCATAACAAGTGAGAGAATAAGAATTGTTTGTTTTAATTTTTCAATAATAATCATAGTTCAAATGGATTTTGTTTTTAGGAGCATTTAAGTTGCGCAACAATGCATTTGCGGCATATTTATACTGGTTAACCTTTTCCGATGGTATTTTTGGTTTGAGTGTGATTATTTCATTGGCTACAGCAATTGCTTTTTCATTATTCTTGTTGTGCAGGTAGGCATTCATCAGTCTGAAACGGTAATCGAATTTTGAAGGATGTAATGCTATCAACTCCTCGTATTGGTCTATTGCTGCTGGATATTGGTTTAGTTTTTCATAGCAAACCCCTAAGCCTAAATACAGTACGGGTGAAGCATCTGTTTCTTTTCCCTTTTTCAGACATGTTATTGCTTTTGAGTAATTGTGTATTTTGTAATACAAATTCCCGTAATTTTTCCAATAGTCGCTATCGTCTTTTAAATATGGTTCCAGACTAGGCATGATGTGTAAAGCTTGCTCATAGTGTCTTTCTTTTTTTAGCAATGAAGCCTTTTTGTTTTGACTGTCGGCTTTAGCAATTACAAAAAGAGTGTATGCTGAAAACAAACTGATGGTGATAATTAGGGTTTTAGAAACTAATTTAAAGGCAGTATTTGTTTTAATAAATGCTAGGTAGAGCGGAGGTTGAATTGGTTCTAGTGTGCTGCAAATAATAGCGGCATAAAGAGTTAGCAAACTCATCACGGGTATGTCTTGAATAGTAAAATTGACCATGGACATCGCAACAAAAGCAATAACCCCTGCGTAACTTAAATTGAAATAAGTGTTTTTTGCCTGAGTGCTAGCATCAAAATTGGTTGTATTATTCGTTTTATTTTCAATAGCTTTTTTTCTTTGTTTTAGGGTTATAAGGAGTGATCTAAAAAATAATAATACCAATGCAAGTCCAACAAATCCGCCTTCAACTGCATTTTGAAGTATTTCATTATGAGCCATAATTACTGGACCAGCGTTTTTCATTTCTTCTGGAGTGGCTTTGCCTTTTTGGATGTAATCCACTTGAAATAGGTTATATTCTTTTGAAAAATACCCATAACCATAGCCAGTAACAGGTTTTTGTGTAACCATTTCAGTGGATAGTTTCCAAATGAATTTTCTTCCATCCGAAGAAGCTTTTTTGGAATTATATAAATGAATTGAAGTAGGGATAACAATTAGTACGCTTAGAATAAATAATGCTTTTGCAGCAATTTTGTTTTTATTGTTTTTTAACCAACTAAAAAAGTTAAATTCTAAACCATAAAACACAATTATACTTATCGTTGCTCCTATAAAGGCAGCTCGGCATTTGAGAAGTAATAAGGCAATTAGTACTGCAATGAAGCCCATCAGAAATAGTCTTTTTTGTATACTCTGAAACAGAAATAAGAAAACAGGGACTGTTAGAGCTAAGAACATAGCAGTTGCATTAGGATTAATACAACTACCTGTAACTTCAAACAATTCGTTTTGACTTTTGAAAAAACCAAAAAATTGTGCAATGCAATAGATAGATTCTATCGTTGCGATGCCTGCAATCCCGATAAAAAGTCTCTTGAATTTGAAGTTGGGAGTACTAAAAAGAGTGGTTGCTTTGAGAAGTAAAAAATAAAGTGCAATACTGTAAATGGTAAAAATAAGCGTTCCAGTATTATCAAAATAATGCCATAGAATATATAAACACCAAATTCCAAATAAAAATAAGGGAGCTATAAACGTAATTATTGCCTTCTTTGTTAAATATAAACAAGTAGAGACAATCACAAAAAATAATGTACTTATACAGAAACCATAAAAAGCAGTTGAGGTGGGACTATAAAAATACTTTGTATTGACTAGTCCTGTAATAGTTATGATTAGGACAGCAATAATGTTGAAATAGGTAGTACAACAACTTCTCCATTTTAATAAGATGATGCGAAACGCTTTGTAATTAGGGTAGTTGTATTTCATTTAATAATGTTTACTATTTTTTGCTATTTCTTTATTTACAATGGTTGTTTTTATAGGGATTAACACTTAATAACAATATGCATTTAGACTCCACCATTAAAGATTTATAGTGAGATCACAATTACAAGACCGCAATTTCCAGATAGTTTTTTTAAATATTTTACGGTTTTTTGGCGAATTTTTTACGGTTTTTTTAGGGGCACGACTATTAGTTATCACTCTTCTATCTTGCCTTGCAGGTGTGCTATAGATTCGCCTTTCCATCGGTCAGCTCAGGACTGGCTATTATTCGGGGCATGCTCAGCGCAATTATTTAATGTAAGAGGTAAGCTTTCAGACAAAAATTTTTAAGAAATATTTGCAGAACGTTTGATAATTCGGGTAGAATGAAAATTGGTCTATTCTTCTATAACATCCATTTTTTTTACTAGGGTTTCTTTTAGACTATCTAGGAATTTTGTTCTATTCGTTTTTCTGACTCTTATTTCGAGGAAGGTTCGGTGGTATTGCCCGAGGTCAATTTTGAGGATGTTTTCGAAGAATTCGAAAACGGTTTTTAGATCTGAAGTGCCGTTGTTGAAGACACCCTCTGAATGCAGGGCATAAATTAATTCTATTAACGCAACTTTAGAGCCTGTCCATGTTTGTTGGAATTTTGGGTTAAGCTGCGTTTTTTCAGATGGCGCTATTTTTTCTAAATTGGATAGTTCGTCTTCAAGATATACTTGAATTTGATCGCTTGCCATAATTTTGGCAATAATATTGTCGTGTGAGGTTGTAAAACGGTGATCGGCGTCGAAATAATTGGTTTCGATGTTAAGTTTTAAATCGTGTTTGCCACGAACAAAAAATTTGTTATCGAGAAATGTGCTTCCAGTGCGGTGGTATCTATAAAATTCTAGATTGTTGTCGAAAAATATTTTGAGTTTAAGGAGTTCGTTGTTAAAATATTTGCGGATAATTTTCTCTCCGCCATTGGGTTTTTTGGTTTCGATTTTATAAATTGAGCTGTAATAAATTAATTTGGAAAGGATTTTTGGTTTTGTATTTTTGAAAAAATCGATTTCATCGTCTTGAGATTGAAATGATGCTTCGATTACTAAAGTTTTTAATTTGCATAACGTCCTTGAAATGGAATGAATTGCTTTTTCGGCAGATTTTATTGGATCGTCGATTTCAATTGTGATGAAATTCAATTCGTTTTCAAGCTCCGAGATAAAGATTTTGTATTGATCAAGCATCATAATTGTTTTTTTTATCACAATTATAATGATTGTAGGTAGACTTATTTTACGGTTTTTTCAGCATTTTTTTTACGGTTTATTGGTGATAATTTTAATTTTATTTAAAATAAAACACTGGAAATAAAATACTTAAATTATTTTTGACGAGATTTTTTTTTTATTTCTGCTAGAAATGACGTGGAGGAGTGGATTTAAAGAAAGCTTAAGTCTTGGAATGTGAAAATAAAAAGGAAGAAATAAGTTGTAAGATGAGAAAAATATAATTGTTTATGGGGTTTATATCAGCCCTAAATTTTTTGCACTATCTAATAATTCTTTGTTGGATCCTGAATCACGTATTAATTGTTTTTTGATACTTGCTTTTCGTTTTTCGATTGCACTCAAGCCGAGGGGAATATACTTGGGTAAATCTTTGGTTTTGACTCCTTCGGCAATTAATCTTAACATTTTACTATCGTTTTCATCCCAGTTAATGTTTTTTTGAATCATTATTTTACGCGATTGTTTGATCGATTTGCTAGAATAGATTTCATTATTTTCCACACTTTTGAATGCTTCGGGAAAACTTTTATAATCGATGTCGCTTTTGGCTATGAATCCTTCTGGATTAATACAATTGTAAATTTGACTTACCCATACTGGTTCACTGTGCATTGAAATAATAATTATTTTGCATTCAGGAAAATAATCCCTAATTAGTTTTGCTACATCACTACCTGAAAATAGTTTCTTTTTTTCGAAAGAAGGAAGGTTGACATCAATAAAAGCAAAATGAATGGTCTCTTTATTGTGTTTTGTTTGGTGTAGAATATTGAAAGCTTCTTCGCAATTATATCCTAGTAAGAAGTTGACTTTTTCGTTGGATGTAATTGTAGAAAGTAGGGTTTTATAACTATCGACGCTCATGGGATGGTCGTCGATGATTAAAATGTTTCTATTTTGATTTTTTTTAGGTTCCAAGTTTGTTTGATTGGGATTAACAAAACGTATCAAACTTAATCAAAAAATATTAAAAATTACGGTTTTACCGTAAAATGGCTATTTATTACCCTATTAAATTGCAAACAAAAAATGCAATTTTCTTTTGTACTTATTGACGATTCAGACAATTCGACCACTACACTGGAGGCAATAAAGAATTATGAAGCATTTTTGTGTGTAGCAATCTGTACTACTAAAGAAGAAGGCATTAATAAGGTTCTCAAATTGAAACCTAATATTGTATTTTTATCTATTGGCAATACCCTAATAAGTCAATCAAATTCTTTTTCATTGCTCAGTGAATTACATGAATATTTAGTTGATTTACCCAGCATAATTGTTTTGAGCAACACTAAAGAAGCTGCTTATGAAGCTTATCAACGGGGAGTTTCTGGCTATTTGGTTCATCCTATTGATGAAATCGACTTGCAAAAATGCTTAATGCGCTATCAAAAAACACATAAATCACTTGCTTCGAAAATTTCGATTAAATCGAATGGTGATTATCATTTTGTAAACCCCAATGATATTATTTATTTAAAAGCGGATAGTAATACGACCGATTTTTATTTGAAAAACGGCAAAATTATTTCAGCTTTTAAAACTTTGAAACATTATGAACAACTCCTCCCTTTTTACTTTTTTAGAATTCACCATAGTTATTTGATTAATATCGACTATGTGAGCCGTATTAACTTGGGCAAAAGCAACTGCTACTTAGACAATAATGAAATTATTTTGCCCTTTTCAAGAACCTACAAAGACAATATTAACGCTATTCTGGTTCGGATATCCTAAACTGAACTTGTCAGTTATTCTCAAAAACCTACGGATTACTCTTATAGATACGCGGGTTACAAAAGACTGCCCGAAAATATCTTTTAGAATGGTTGCGATTTCTACATTTGACCATTGAACTTAAAGCTTTAATCGCTGTTTTAAGCTAGGGAAAGACCTTAAAACAGCACTGCAAAAGACTTCCCTTCTTTTCAGAAAAATCAATATGTCGCTGCGCTCAGAAGGCTCAGCTAAGACTCTTTTTATCAATTATTAAAAATGATTTTTTATGAAAACCAAAATTTTAACCCAACTCTTTTTTGTAGCTATTGCTACTATTTCCTTATGTTCTTGTACTGCTGATAGTGTTACAGACAGTACTCAAAAAACCACCTTATTGCCGAAAGTTTCAGCTCCAGTTGCTAAAGTAGAAGTCAATACAGTGGTCGAACCCAATATTATAAAACCTAGATAAATCGAAGTAAAAACATTTTTTTTGAGACCATATTAAATATGGTCTTTTTTTTGTTTATTTTTGAATAAAAACTTTTGAAAAATAGCTTTTTATTACTTTTTCTATTTGTAATTATAGGTTCTTGCACAAGACCTTCAGACGCAACTGTTTCTTCTCTGTTATTTGAAACCATTAGTTATAAAGCTATGGGTACAGATAAAAAGCTTCTTTTTTTAGATTCTATAAATTCGCTTTCTAGCTCAGTAAAAAATGATTCTATTACTCGGAAATTTTTACTCGATTTGTCCACTGAATATTATTATTTGAATAAAAACACCAAATCATTTGCCGTTTGCCAAAAGGCATTATTGTTATCTAAACAAGCGAAAGATACAACAGCAATCGCTAGGAGCTACTCTTATATAGGTGATACTTATGAGGTAAGTCATAAGGACAGTGCTTACTATTATTATCATCAAGCCGAAAAACTTTATCGCTTATTGAATAACCAACCGATGATTGGAAAAATGCTATTTAACAAAGGATATTTGTTATTTTATGAAGGCAATTATGTAGAAAGTGAAATACAAGTATCCAAATCTTTACAATTCTTAAAAGATAGTGAAGATAAAAAAATGCTCTTTTCTTGTTATATTTTGCTAGGCGCTACTTTTGAAAAATTGGAAGAATATAATAATGCTTTGAAATATTATTTATTGGCAAAAAATGAATTGAGTCATTTATTTAAAAAAGATAGTACTCCTGATAAAAATAATAATTATTTAGTTTCGCTTTCTATCAACATTTCCAATGTTTATATGCAAATGCAACAATATGGAAAGTCCATAAAGGAATTAGAAAATGTAATGAGTCCAACATTAAAGAAAGAATGGGCAAGTTATTATGCTAACATAATAGGCAATTTGGGGTATACCAAGATGAAAAGTGGCCATCTTTCAGGAGTTGAGAATCTTTTGAAAGAGGCCTTGGTGATTTCGCAGAAAAACCAAGACGAAGCTAGTGTAGTTTATAAACTTAATAATTTGGGAGAGTATTATGCTGTAGTAAGAGACACGGGACAATCTATAAGATACTTGAAACAATCTTTGCAATTGGCAGAAAAACTTAAGTCGAGCGATGATATTAAAATAAATTTGAAATTATTGTCTAAAATAGATCACCGAAATGATTCTTTTTATAATAAAAGGTACATTGCTATTAGTGACAGCCTAACCAAAGTGCAAAGAAATAATCGCAATAAATATGCTAGAATAGAATATGAGACTTCGACAGTTGAGGATGAAAACAAATCGTTGTCTGCCAAAAATTTGTCCTTGATTATTGGTTCGTTTTTGATTATTTTAATCTCCGGTGGAGTTCTTACTTATCGCTATGTAAAGAATAAAAAAAGAGAACTTGCTCACCAGAAACAGCATCAAAAAGCAGAGGAGGAAATTTTCGAGTTATTAAAAGAGTATCAAATTAAGTTTAACACCATAAAACTTAAGGAACAAAATAGGATTTCAAGGGAGCTGCACGATAGTGTATTGAATAAATTGTATGGCACTCGTCTTCAATTGGGTATTTTGAACAGTAGTGATGCTCTTGAGGTTAAGAAAAAACGCCTTGATTATGTAGATTTGTTACAAGAAATAGAATTAGAAATTAGAAATATTTCGCACGATTTGCATACGGACGGCATTGAAGTTCATTTAAAGTATAGTAATTTATTGGAGGATTTGATTCAAGAAAAAAATGACCTTGCAAAAACTCATTTTACATTTTCTGATACTACTGAACTGGATTGGAATACCATTGATGGCTTGGTTAAAATTGCTATTTATAGAATTATTCAAGAAGCCTTGCAGAATGTTATTAAGCATTCCGAAGCGGATAATTGTGCTGTTACTTTAACTCAAATTGATACTAATAAGCTACAAATGTTGGTAGAAGATGATGGTAAAGGCTTTGATAGTGCTAATAAAAAAAATGTTGGTATTGGATTGAAAAATATTAAAGAACGTGCCGGATTAGCTCAAGCTGAATTGCTTATTATAAGCAATTTAGGAGCTGGTACTAAAATAGAGGTTGTTTTTAATTGCTGATACTAAAAAAATATTTTTCATAGTTTTGCTATTTTAGCTACTGCAATATAAAGAAGTTGTACTGAAACAATTTTTTTGAAGTTTTTAAACTATTCTAGTTTTCTTTCTGGAATTGATTTTGAAAAGATACTCCATAAAATCGGGCAGTTCTAGTATGCCTAACAGTCCTTTTTGTCCTAACATCGTTTGGTTTAACTTGATTTCTTTAATGTGCTTGCGGAAGGCTATTTCTCCTATGATTTGCATTAAAATCCAATTGATATTATGTTTAAGGTCCTCTAAATGTTTTAGCTCGTTGTAATCGGGTAGGTAGATATTGATTATTAACTGCTTAGTTTTGCTATTGTAGTCCAATAATGCTATTTGTAATTCACTAATTTTTAGGCTATAGTTTCCAAAGCTGCAGCAGTCGTTCAGACCGTGCTGGTATTTTATATTATCTTCTATAGGTTTTATATGTGCCTGTGCGGATAATTTTACCAATGAATGAGCAAGATTTTCCAAAGCGATTATTTTGGTGAATAGTTTGAGGTATCCTTTTCCGGTAAAAACAATAGTGATTTTGTCATTGATTGATTTAGGGGCATTAATTATAGATCTCATTCTTTTTGATACATAATCGACTTTTCTAGTAATTTGTAAGAGGATTTCTTCGGTATTGATGCCGAGCAGGATTGCGTTGAAGATTTCTTGTTTGTTTTTTTTGAAGTTGTTCCAGAAAGTGATGATTTTTTTCATTTTTAGAGTGTTATCGGTTTTCTATTTTTTGTTTAAATCCTCGCTTTTCAGGATTACAAATTTTGGTGTTATCGTTTGTCTTTTGTGGTTTTGTCGAAGGCAATGAGGTTGAGCATGTTACGGAGTCTGGAGCGGATCCGGTTACCATAGGCTGATTCTATTTCGGAAGCGGAAAGGTTGGAGGTGATATGAGTTAGAATGTTTTTACTTATAAAAATATCATAGCGACTTAATAGAATTTCTGCCATTACGTTGCATTCGTTTCCATAATATTTAAGGTTGTTTTCTGTCCCTAGATCATCAAAACAGATGGTTTTTGCGTCGGATTGATAAAGTTTGCCTTTGCTGTATTTGTGGATTACTTCATATCCCTCCTGAATAAATTCGAAGCTAATATCTCTACATGGTTTTACATAAAATTTATGTTCTGTTGGTGTCAGGTTTTTCATAAGATTCATTAGTGATGTTTTGCCACAGCCGACTGGACCAGAAAGTAAAATTCCTTTGTTGAGATTGATGTTGAATTGAAAACACGCTACTTCGTCCTTGAGGAAATAGGCAATGAGTTTGTAAATTATAGTGTAATCAGTTTCAAGGATTTTAAAATCATTTCCGTAGAGTTCGGAGCCTTTTTTTTCTAGCCATAGAATTATTTCGTGGTAGTTGTAATGGGATTTTTCTTCTGTTTCCATAGTATTTAGGATTTAACTGCAAAGGGCGCAAAGTATTTCGACAAGCTCAGGATGATAACGCAAGGTTCGCAAAGATTTTTTTTAACCACTGATTAAAAGGATTAGTACAGATTGCGCAACCTAAATCAGATTGCTTTGCTTCGTACCTCGCAACTCCCACCAATTACAGCTACAATGGTTCGGAATAGTCTTTATCTGTTCCCGTGTTGAGGTGTTTTGCTCTGTTGGGTTGTTCATTTGAAATGAATTTTGGTGCGTTTAATATCCAGTTTTGTGCTGCGGCTTGCCAATCAACCATCGGGGTTCTGCCTCCAACTAGCCAACCGTTGCTTGAAAAATAATTGAAAAATTTATTAGCTTGGAGTTCCGGAAAGTTTTGATTGAGGAAATAGGATTTGACTTCTTCAATTTTAGGAGCAATTGGTTTTTCTTTTGTAGAGGAGCTTTTTTGCCTACTTTCTTCATTTTGAATCCCATTGGCATCGGCAAATGCCGGAAAAGATTTTTTTGAATTTTCAAGAAGTAAATCTTTCGGCATTTCTTTTTCTTCTTTTTTCGCGGAACTTTTTTCTTCTTTTAGTTCTCCAATTTCTAATAAACCATAATTATTTTTAATTTTTTTTGCTTGCTCGTCCAAGTTTGAAACGTTTAAATTGTTTAAATTGTTTAAAATGTTTGTATTGTTTATATAAGGTACTAGCGCTTGTTCATCACCTGACTCGATACTAGGACAAGACTTGTTCAATACTTGTTCAGTAACCACACCAAAAACAGGTTCAGATTTTGAACTTGAATTTCTGTCTTTTTTTAGCTGTGGTTTTAGTTCATCTGAAAAGTTGAGCAGGTAAACGTGGCTCCCTTTGAATGGATTGTAGGATGGCTCATAGTTGATATAACCAAGAGAATGTAAATTTTTCAAACACTTATGATATGTTGCCTTGGAACTAATTTTGCTAATTCGCATCACCTCATTTCTAGAAATGCTGATTGGATTTTTGAAGCGATTGCAATTCCAAAATTGAAACAATGACATATATAAACTTACGTGTGTTGGATTGAGTGTTTTGTCATTCGCTACTTTGTCGAAAAAGCCTGAAAGATGTTTTATATAATTCATTCTGAAGTATTAAGGTTGGTGTATAAAGGATTAAGACAGATTGATTCGTTCCTTACAAGGATCTTACTTGAGCAGAGTTGACAGGGCATTGACCTTGTTACCGTTTAATAATTTATTAATGTCAGAATTATCATAATACATAATTCCACCTATTTTGGTATAGGTTAAAGTGCCATTAATGCGGAGATTTTGCAAAGTGCCTGGAGAAATGTTTAGTAATTTTCTGACTTCACCAGATTTTAGCCATTGCTTTAGCTGTTGCGGCTTTGAATTAAGCATTTCTTTTAAATCGGTTAGGAGAAGCGAACGAAATTCGTTTAAATCGTCTCTTGTAATAATTTCTACTGCCATCATACTATTTTTAAATTGTTATGGCACAAATTTGAGGGTTTTGGAAAAATAATAATCACAAGTCAATCACAAGTTGTGTACGATTTTTTGCTAATACCCTACAAAGTCTGAGTTTTTAAATTGTTCAAATCATTTATTCCTTTCAACTATTTTTTGAACAGATTTTGATTTTTACATTTTGATTAAAATCAATTGATTTTAATTGAATTCCTGTATTTAAAGGAAATTTCACACTTTAGATTTCTGCTATTTTACTTCCTGTCTAATATCCTGCCTTGTGAAATTTAGATTTACAAAGTCGGAACTCATAAAGGCTGCTAGTTACTATTGTAAAATCAACCTTGTGATTGACTTGTGATTTTAAACTTTATTCAAATAATGTTTTTCTTAGATCGTTTTTCGTTTATTATTTTTGGGTTTTAATGAAAATTTTTCTCTCAAAACCATCATATCCTCACTTACTTTTTTGTCCAATATTTTAGCATAATGTTGAGTAGTTTGTATGTTTTTATGGCCAAGCATTTTACTTACGGTTTCAATTGGAACTCCATTTGTCAGTGTTACAGAGGTTGCGAAAGTGTGTCTAGCCATGTGAAAAGTAATTTCTTTTGAAATATCACATAAATCTCCAATTTCTTTGAGATAACTATTCATTTTTTGGTTCGTTAAAATCGGTAAAATAGCGTCTTCATTTAAACATCGTGGATGATTTGCATATTTTTGAATGATTTCTTGAGCAATAGGCAACACTGGTATTTTTGATTTTGTATCTGTTTTTTGACGGTTTTTGAAAATCCATTTCTGGCCATCCATACCAATTCCGATATGATCTTTCTTTAAGCCTTTTACATCAACATAAGCCAAACCAGTATAGCAAGAAAATATAAATATGTCTTTCACTAGCGTTAACCGTTCTGATGAAAACCGTTTGTTGTAAATTCTATTCAACTCTTCTTCTGTAAGAAAATCTCTTTCCACTTCTTTCATTTTTCCTTCGTATCGGCTGCAAGGATTTTTATCTAACCAATCATTATCTAAACAAATCTTAATTATTTTTCTGAAATTCCTAACATATTTCACGGCAGTATTATTATTGCATTTTTTAACGCTTCGCAAATAGAATTCAAATTCAGTCACGAAGGCATAGTCAATTTTATTAATGCTGATGTCTGAAACATAATATTTCCACAAAATAAATTCTTGCAGGTGCTTCAATGATATTTTGAAACGTTCTAAAGTTCCATAAGCATACCCGTTTCCGATAAGTTCTTCGATTTTATCATTATGATTTTGATAAATAGGAATTAACATCTTTTCTCGTTGGTGTGTTCCTAATATTCTTGACTTGAAATTCTTCAGGGATAATTCTTGATTTTTATGAATTAAGTCCATTTGAATGTCAAAAACCTTAGATTTCATTAAATCTAGATAGTTATTTAATGTTCTAGCTTCTTCCGAGCTGCCTTTCATTTTGGATAGTTCCGGTGACCATTTGGATTTATCAATGAATTTTTTGGAACTGAATTCGAAGCGTTGTCCATCAACTGTTAACCTGATGTAAATTGGTAATTGTCCAGCTGCATTGGCTTTTGTTGTTTTCGCATACATGTGGAGGGTGATTTTTGCTTTCATATTGGTGACCTTTTAATTGGTATTCAATTTATTTTTTTAATTGATAACAAACAAGATGTACATATTCTGAACTAGTAGTGAACAGGTTATTAGTACGAATGTTTGCAAGGATTGAGAAGATTTAGCGAGACCCTAAATTGTAAAAATTTTAGGGTCTCGATTTTGTCCCTTTCCAATTAAGATTGAATGAATAATTTGGTATATGCCACAAAGCAAAAAACCGATAAATCCTAAGATTTATCGGCTTTTGAAACCATTTGTTATTAAACTTGTGGGCGATGAGGGGTTCGAACCCCCGACCCCCTCGGTGTAAACGAGGTGCTCTGAACCAGCTGAGCTAATCGCCCTTGACAGGAGTGCAAATATACAGTGTAGATATTGTATTTGCAAACAAAATATGAAAAATAAAATTTAATTTTATTAAGCTGTATAATATTTAGCTGAAATGATTTTTAAATAGAACTTGATAACTAACAAAGATGAATCTGTATAGTCCTATATTTGCAAAAAAATAACAATGGCTCGATTTAAAGAAAACGATTTACCAAAATCAAAAGTTACGGCAAGCTCCCTTAGCAAAGCAACTGTTATATTCCAATATGCAGGAAATCATCGTTGGAAATTTTATGTAGGTTTGATTTTTCTATTGTTTACTGGAGCCACCGCTTTAGCTTTTCCTAAGTTAATGGGACTCTTAATTGATTGCGTGAAGGATAAAAGTTATGCGGAAGCAAATAACATTGCCCTATTGTTAGTCGGAATATTATTTCTTCAGTCTATTTTTTCGTTTTTCAGACTCTCGCTATTCGTTAATTTCACGGAACACACCTTAGCGAATCTTAGGCTTTCTTTATACGGTAATTTGGTAAAATTGCCCATGTCTTTCTTTTCCCAAAAACGTGTGGGTGAATTAAACAGTCGCATTAGCTCTGATATTACACAAATACAAGATACATTAACCTCTACAATTGCCGAGTTTTTAAGACAATTTATTTTAATTATTGGTGGTATCGCTTTATTAGCAACCGAAAGTATTAAATTAACATTATTGATGTTGTCTGTAGTTCCACTTGTGGCTGTTGCAGCGGTTATATTTGGGAGATTCATTCGGAAATATTCAAAAAATGTCCAAGATAGGGTGGCAGAAAGCCAAGTGATTGTAGAAGAAACGATGCAGGGAATTAGTATCGTAAAGGCTTTCGCCAATGAATGGTATGAAATTGCCCGTTATGACGGAAAAATTAAAGAAGTCGTCAAGCTGGCTATCAAAGGCGGCAAATACAGAGGCTACTTTGCTTCCTTCATCATTTTTTGTCTCTTTGGAGCCATAGTTGCCGTGGTTTGGTTTGGTGTGAGATTAAGTATTAGTGGCGAAATGAGCGTAGGGCAATTAATTTCGTTTGTATTGTATTCTACATTCGTAGGGGCTTCTTTTGGAGGTATAGCCGAACTTTATGCCCAAATTCAAAAAGCTATCGGAGCTACGGAACGCGTTTTTGAATTATTGGAAGAAACTCCGGAGAAAATTAGTTCAGTAGAAAATTTATCTACAAATCGAAAAATAAAAGGCAATGTTACTTTCAAAAATGTCGCCTTCAGTTATCCTTCGAGAAAAGAAATTAAAGTTTTGAAAAACGTCAATTTTACGGCCAACTTTGGTCAAAAAATAGCAATCGTGGGCCCAAGCGGTGTTGGAAAATCAACTATAGCTTCTCTATTGTTGCGATTTTACGATATCGAAAGTGGTGAGATATTGGTCGATGGAATAAATATTTACGATTATGATTTGGAAAACCTTCGTGGCAATATGAGTATTGTGCCTCAAGACGTGATTTTATTTGGTGGTACTATCAGAGAAAACATTGCTTACGGAAAGCCTAATGCCACCGAAGAAGAGATTTTTTTAGCTGCAAAACAGGCCAATGCCCTAAATTTTATTGAAAGCTTTCCTGAAAAAATGGAGACTATCGTTGGCGAAAGAGGAATTAAATTGTCTGGCGGACAAAGACAACGCATTGCCATTGCAAGAGCCCTGCTTAAAAACCCAAGTATTTTGATATTGGACGAAGCTACATCTTCATTGGATAGTGAAAGTGAAAAACTAGTTCAAGAAGCTTTGGAAATTTTGATGCAAGGAAGAACGAGCATCATTATTGCACACCGGCTTTCAACCATTCGTACCGCCGATCAAATTTTAGTACTTGACAAAGGAATTATTACGGAACAAGGAACGCACCAGGAATTGATTGCTTTGAAAAATGGAATTTATAAAAACTTAAGTAATTTACAATTTAGTCATTCCTAAAAACAGTTCCGATAAAAACTACTTCCCTTTTCTTTTATTTCGTTCCGCTTTGATCATTTTCAACTCCCGACTAGTTTGTCCTGCTACCGAGGTATTTTCCTCAGCGCGGCGAATCAAGTAGGGCATCACATCTTTTACAGGACCAAAAGGCAAATACTTGGCAGTATTGTAGCCATTGGCAGCCAAATTAAAACTGATATTATCACTCATTCCAAACAATTGGCCAAACCAAATTCTGGAATCGTTGTTTTTTATTCCTTTTTCTTGCATCAAATTCATTAAAAAATAAGTGCTAGATTCATTGTGAGTTCCTGCAAAAACAGCCATAGAATCAATATTATCAACCATATATCTTGTGGCTGAATTATAATTCTCATCTGTGGCTTCTTTGGAGGAGCAAATTGGCGATGAATATCCTTTTTCTTCTGCTCGCTCCACTTCCTTTTCCATATAAGCCCCACGAACTAGCTTTATTCCAATGTAGAATTGTTCCTTTTTTGCTTGTTTGTGAAGTTTTTTCAAATAATCCAATCGATCCCAACGATACATTTGCAAAGTATTGAAAACAATTGGCTTTAATTTATTATATTTTCGCATCATCTCTGCAACTAAATCGTCAACAGCACGCTGCATCCAACTTTCTTCGGCATCAATTAATAAAGCAACATTATTATCATAGGAAGCCTTACCTACCTTGTCAAAACGCTCCACTACCCTATCCCATTCTTTTGTTTCGGCATCACTTAGTTTTTTTCCTTCACTGACATCCTGGTACAATTGCAAACGACCAAATCCTGTTGGTTTAAAAACCGCGAACGGAATGGCTTTTTTTTCTTTGGCAAAAAAAATGAGATTTAACGTTTTTTCCATTACAGCATCAAACTGTTCTTCCTGCTCTTTGCCCTCGACCGAATAATCCAAAACAGAGAAAACTCCTTTAGTAAACATTTTATCTACAACTGGAATACAATCTTCCTCACATACACCTCCACAAAAATGGTCGAAAACTGTGGCGCGAATTAGACCTTCAACAGGAAGATTCGACTTTAAGGTGAAATTAGTAACCGCAATTCCTATTCGAACTAGAGGCTCATTGGTTATCATTTTAAAAAGAAAATAAGCCCTGTCGAGTTCGGTATCACTTTTTAAGGAAAAGGCTATTTGGGTATTATCAAATAAATTTTCCATGTTTTTTGATTTGATATAACAAATATAAAGATACTTTGAATTTTATTTGGCAAAAATTACCTTATTTTGCCGTTCAAATAATCAAACAAAATGCAAAATATAAAAGCCAACAATTATCCTATTTATTTCAATGAAAACGGATATGAAGCACTAAACTCCCATTTAAAGGAAAATAAATATTCCAATTTGTTTATCATAGTTGATACTTATACCAATGAATTTTGTTTGCCAAAATTTTTACCCTATTTAGAAACTGAACTCACAATTGAAATAATTGAATTTGAAGCCGGAGAACACAATAAAAATATTGAGACTTGTGTGCAAATTTGGAATGTATTGACAGAACTTGGTGCCGATAGAAAAAGCCTCGTTTTAAATCTTGGTGGTGGCGTTGTCACTGACCTAGGTGGATTTGTAGCTTCAACATTTAAAAGAGGAGTTGATTTTATTCACATTCCAACTACATTACTATCTATGGTAGACGCTTCCGTGGGTGGAAAAACGGGAGTTGATTTAGGCAATTTAAAAAACCAAATAGGGGTCATCAATGTGCCAAAAATGGTACTTATTGATACTCAATATCTAGAAACGCTTCCGCAAAATGAAATGCGCTCCGGTCTTGCAGAAATGCTGAAACACGGACTGATTTATGACAAGGAGTATTGGGAAAAATTCTTGGATTTGAAAGCCATTGATTTTGCTGATTTTGACGAATTGATTTACCGTTCTGTTGAAATAAAGAATGAAATTGTAATTAAGGATCCTACCGAAAATAATATCCGAAAAGCATTGAACTTTGGCCATACTCTCGGGCACGCTATCGAAAGTTTTTTTCTTGAAAACGAAAATAAGCAAACCTTATTACATGGTGAGGCAATTGCAATTGGAATGATTTTGGAAAGTTATATTTCATTGCATAAAAATTTGATAAATGAGTCGGAATATCTCCAAATAAAAACTGCTATAAAAGCGATATATAATGATGTAGTTTTTGAAGAAAATGACATCGAACCAATAATGGAATTGCTGATTCATGATAAAAAAAATGAGTATGGAAATATTCAGTTTGCATTAATTGAAGGTATCGGGAAAATAAAAATTAATCAATCAGTTGAAAATGAATTAATTCTAAAAGCTTTTCAAGATTATAAATCTTAAATTTTTTTACAAAAAAGCGTTGTTTTACGTCTATAATATTTTTTACATTTGCCACAATGAAAAAAAATCAAAACCAAAGCAATTATACTTCCATTAAAAACGAGATTAATAACTCCTTCATAAGGATAACGAAACTTTTTTTTAGTTCAAAAGTTACTTTTAGTTTTAATTTATTTCAATATTTGAAAGCAGACTATAAGAAGCTTCAAATTATTTACGCAAATATTAGGGTTTGAATTTTAGTTTGTTTTAATTTACATTGATAACATTCTAAAACACTGAAAAACAAATGAATACAAAATATTTTGATTTAATAAATCAAACCTATTATTTCCCCCAAGAAGAATTCACTTTAAACAAAGACAATCTTCAGTTTCATAATATTGACTTGATGAAACTGGTGGAGAAATATGGAACTCCATTAAAATTCACTTACTTGCCACAAATTTCCAACAACATCAACAAGGCCAAAAACTGGTTTCGTAAATCGATGGAGAAAAACAAATATGAGGCCAAATATTACTACTGTTATTGTACTAAAAGTTCTCATTTCGAATATGTAATGAACGAAGCTTTCAAAAACAATATTCATATTGAAACTTCTTCTGCTTTTGATATTAATATCGTGGAAAATTTAATGGTTTCTGGTAAAATAAACAAAAGTACTTATGTGATTTGTAACGGATTCAAAAGAGACCAATACATTGAAAATATTGCTCGATTGATTAACAATGGCCATAAAAATACCATTCCAATAATTGACAATTACGAGGAACTTGACATTTTACAGGATAAAATCAAAAGAAAATTCAAAATTGGGATTCGAATTGCTGCTGAGGAAGAACCAAAATTCGAATTTTATACTTCTCGTCTTGGCATTGGCTACAAAAACATAGTTCAGTTTTACAAAAAACAAATTCAGGACAACAAAAGGCTTGAACTTAAAATGTTACACTTTTTCATCAATACCGGCATCAATGATAATGCATATTATTGGAACGAATTAGTTAAATGTATCAAAGTATATGTGGCCTTAAAAAAGGAATGTCCTACACTTGATGGACTAAACATTGGTGGTGGTTTTCCCATAAAAAACTCCTTGGCGTTTGAATACGATTACCAATATATGATTGATGAAATTATCAATCAAATCAAAATTGCCTGTGACGAAGCTGAGGTGGATGTCCCCAATATTTTTACCGAATTTGGGTCCTATACTGTTGGTGAAAGCGGTGGGGCTATCTACCAAATTTTGTATCAAAAGCAACAAAATGACAGGGAAAAATGGAACATGATTGATTCCTCTTTTATAACGACTTTACCCGATACTTGGGCGATTAATAAACGCTTCATTATGCTGGCTGTCAATCGTTGGAATGACACATATGAAAGGGTTTTGCTGGGCGGAATGACTTGTGATAGCGACGATTACTACAATTCTGAACAAAACATGAATGCCATTTATTTGCCAAAATACAATAAAGAAAAGCCACTTTATATAGGTTTTTTCAATACAGGCGCATATCAAGAAACGATAGGCGGCTATGGCGGATTACACCACTGCTTGATACCGGAACCCAAACATATATTGATTGATAAGGATGAAAACGGGATAATCGCAACCGAAATATTCTCGGAACAACAAACCGCTGAACAAGTAATGAAAATATTAGGCTACAACAGAAAATAATAATAAATTTCACAATTAATTAATTTAAAAATTCGTTAAATTTGAATGTATATTTTCAATATTTCGATTTTTAGATTATTAAATTTTTAAAAATGAGTAAAGGACCAATAAGTCAATTTATTGAAAAACACTATTTGCATTTTAATTCTGCTTCTTTAGTAGATGCCGCAAAAGCATACGAACAACAACTTGCCAATGGTGCGAAAATGATGGTGAGTATGGCCGGTGCAATGAGTACTGCAGAAATAGGAAAGATTTTTGCCGAAATAATTCGTCAGGACAAAGTGCAAATCATTTCGTGTACTGGCGCAAATCTTGAGGAAGATATTATGAATCTAGTGGCACATTCTCACTATGAACGAGTGCCACACTATCGAGATTTGACACCAGAAGATGAATGGGCATTATTAGAAAGAGGATTAAACCGTGTTACTGATACTTGTATACCGGAGCATGAAGCTTTTCGTCGTCTACAGAAACATATTTACAAAATTTGGAAAGATGCCGATGACAAAGGGGAACGCTATTTTCCGCATGAATTCATGTACAAAATGTTGCTTTCGGGAGTTCTTGAAGAATATTATGAAATTGACTTAAAAGACAGTTGGATGTATGCAGCTGCAGAGAAAAATTTACCTATTATTGTACCCGGCTGGGAAGATAGCACGATGGGAAATATTTTTGCTTCCTATGTAATAAAAGGAGAACTCAAATCATCAACCATGAAGTCGGGTATAGAATATATGGTATTCTTATCGGATTGGTATCCAAAAAACAGTGGGAATGGTGTAGGTTTCTTTCAAATTGGTGGTGGAATTGCTGGAGATTTTCCAATTTGTGTAGTTCCAATGTTGTACCAAGATATGGAAATGCACGACATTCCTTTTTGGAGTTATTTTTGCCAAATTTCAGATTCGACGACGAGTTATGGTTCTTATTCTGGAGCCGTTCCAAATGAAAAAATAACTTGGGGTAAATTAGATATAAAAACCCCAAAATTTATAATTGAGTCGGATGCTACTATTGTTGCTCCATTAATTTTTGCTTATTTGTTAGATTTATAGAAGAATGACTTTATGAAAAGAGTAATTGTTGACTACGCCAAACTTACCCATGAAATTTTAAACCTTTTGGTCGATAGATTCCCTGATGGCTATGATGATTCAAACATTATCCGGTTTCGAAATGCCCAAAATGAATTGGTAGAAGCTGTCGAGGTTCGCACCGACGATACCATTTATTTAGTAAAAGTAAGTACAAAACTTGCCGATAGAATTGAAAATTATGATGAAGATGATGAAATCGAAGAGGAAATTGAACCGGTTGTACCTATGAAAAGATTGGAAGATGGAGAGGAAGATGACGACTTAGATGAAGGCGACAGTCTTGACAAACCAGACTTTAAAGATGACGATGAGGATACAATCGAAGAGGATGAAGATGAAGAAGATGACAATTTAAATGAAAGTGTTTTATCAGATGAATATGATGAGGATGAATAATTTTATTTTTGCATAGCTATAAAAAAAAGGAACTCTTTTGAGTTCCTTTTTTTTATAGCTATTTTAGAATTTGTGTCTGGTATTTTGTTTGAATTGTAAAATGAATTTTAATATAATTAAAATACCAGTCTTCAATTATTCCCAAATGGAGCTTTTGATGCTCTATAATAATACCATGTTCTTACCTAAATTGGGTTATCGGATGCCATACTAGTTTTTCTTAAAATAATAATCATTAGGTTTTGTTTCATAAAAACACAATTATGCCGAGTTTCTACTAGCGTTTGTGTTTCCGAAAAGGGACCTTGTTACAATCTTCTCATAGGTCTTTATAAGATCCAAATCTTGGTTTGATTCCTTGTTTAACTCATTTATTCGCAACAAAGCATATTGCTGTATTGTCAACAAAGGCAAGACAATACGCTCTCTAATATCAATAGAAGCTTTTCCATCTGGATAGTTCTCCATCAATCCCTTATGACCCGCAATTTTTAAAAGTAATCTTTTCGTTTCCAAAAACTCGTCATATATTATTTGCCAAAAAGCACCAAATTCTGGATCATTCTTCATGTAAGCCGTTAACGGAAAAAATGATTTTGCTAATGACATCATACTGTTTTCCAACAATGTCTTAAAAAATAATGAATCATTATATAAATCTTGAACCTTATCCCATTGATTTGTATTTTCAAAATGTTTTAGTGCCGTACCCACTCCAAAAAAACCAGGTACATTCTGTTTCAATTGACTCCAAGAACCAACAAACGGAATAGCTCTCAGATCAGCAAAATCTAATGTTTCAGATTTGCTTCTTTTTGAAGGACGACTACCAATGTTGGTTTTAGCATAATATTTCAAGGTACTCATTTGTTCTAAATATGGAATGAATTTAGGGTGATTCTTGAAACTTAAATATTTTTCATAACCCAATTCTGCCAGCTGATCTAAAATAGTCGATTCATCAACAGACAATTCATTTTTACCTTTACTAAAAACCTGATTCGTAATTCCCGCACTTAATAAATTTTCTAAGTTGTAACGGCAAGAATCTAAAGTTCCAAAATTAGAACTTATAGTTTGCCCTTGTACGGTAACCTGAATCTCGTTATTTTCTATCTTTGGACCCAATGAAGCATAGAATTTATGGGTTTTACCTCCGCCACGTGCTGGAGGCCCACCACGACCATCAAAGAAAATGGCATGAATTCCGTATTTTCGGGACATTGTAGTTAGTTCTTCTTTAGCCTTATAAATACTCCAGTTAGCCATCAAATAACCACCATCTTTTGTTCCATCGGAGAAGCCAAGCATTATTGTTTGCTTATTATTTCTGTTTGTTAAATGATTTGCATAGGCCGGATTAGTGTAGAGTTTTTCCATAATAATATGGGCATTTTGTAAATCATCAACTGACTCGAACAATGGGATAATATCAACTGATAAATTTTCCCAATTGTTCAAATGGAAAAGCGCAAAAGTTTCCATAACATTCAAGGCACTTTCATTATTACTGATGATATACCTGTCAGCACCAGATTCTCCGTTAGTGACTTGAATTTTTTTAATGGCTTGAATCGATTCTAAAGTGGATTTTGTAATTTCATTATCAAAATCATTAGGATCAAGATTTCCTTTGACTTTTGACAACACGTCAAACTTCTCATTTTCTGTCAATTGAAAATAATTCTCAGGGAAGACATTAGTACCTGAATTCAAATAATATTTAACAACATCTTTAAAAACGGCATTGTGTATTTTACTGTTTTGACGAATGTCTAGTGAAGCAAAATGGAATCCAAATAAATTTACTTTAATAAGTAACGCATCTAATTCTTCTAAATACAAAGATTGATGTTGCTCAACTATAATGGTTTTTATTTTAATCAATTGAGATTTAAATTCCTCTAAAGTAATGTATATTTCCCCTTTGGAATAAAATACGGAGCGGTATAATTTATATTCTAATTCAGCCACTAAAACATCTACACCAGAGAAAGTCAATTTTCTTTTTAAATTTCTCATTTCGACATAGTAACATTTCAAAATTGATGTTCTAAGTCGATCAGCAACCTTTAGTGTAATTTCAGTTGTTACAAACGGATTTCCATCTCGATCGCCACCGGGCCAAAATCCTAGTTTGATTAATTGATTTTGAATTGGTTCCCCATTTAAAAGATTCTTTTGAAGATAATGAACCATTTCTCCTGAGGTTTCATAAAAAACATTTTCTAGATACCAGATTAAACTTACCGCTTCATCAAAAGGATTTGGTTTTTCATTTTGTATGAAAGGCGTTTTTCCTAATTGCGCTAGCAGTTGTTTAATTTCAAGTAAATTGTTTTTACGAATAGCATCTGTTAAATCATTGATAATACCCAAAACCGCTCCAGGATAAAATTGTGTTGGATGAGCAGTCAATACTGTTCTTACATTAAAGTTTTCCAAGCAATCAATTAATTCCTCTTTATTATTATCAACATCCGATTTTTCTTTGATGTCTCGTAATGAACCTATACCTTCTATATTATTCACAACGGGAAATGCAGCGTCTTCAATGGCATCAAAAAGAACAATCTGACGTTCTATGTATTGAATAAAACGAAACATTAAATCAATTTTTTCCTTTTCGGACACACTATGTAAATATTTTTTATCAAAGAAATTTACAATTTCTTTAGGTGTTTCCTGCTTTTTGAAACCAGTATCACAAACATCTGTAAACAATGGCAGTAAAACCCCTGTGTTGTCTATTGAATCAAATGGTAATGTAATAAAAACACTATTGTAAATATGGTACTTAGAAAGGACTTCTTGATTGAAACGTTCTATTTTCGGAAGCGTATACATAAGGGATGAATTAGTTATTGTTGGTAATCGTTAGTCAAAAAAAAACCTCAAGCATTCACTAGAGGTTGTATTTATTAATAGCTTTCAAGTGAATTACATGTTCTTAAAAATAGTGTGCATCAAACGCTTTTTATCGTTTATGCTTTCTTCCAATGAAATCATGGTTTCTGTTCTGTAAACCCCTTCGATATCATCAATCATAAATATTACATCCTTGGCGTGTTTAGTGTCTTTTGCTCTAATCTTACAAAAAATATTGAATTTTCCCGTTGTTACTGAAGCAACTGTTACGAAAGGAATCTCGTTAATTCGCTGCAAAACAAATTTGGTTTGCGATGTATTATTGAGAAAAACACCAACGTAAGCTATAAAGGAATAGCCTAATTGATCATAATCAAGTACTAATGACGAACCCATAATAATTCCTGCATCTTCCATCTTTTTTACCCTAACATGAACCGTTCCAGCAGAAATCAATAATTTCTTGGCAATGTCCGTAAAAGGTATTCTGGTATTGTCAATCAACATATCCAATATCTGGTGATCTACTTCATCTAAACGAAACTTACTCATAATTCTTAAATTAATTTTATTAGTTGCAATTGCAAAAATTTTAAAAAAGGCTGGTATTATTTTATGAAATCATCAAACCATTAACAAACTTCAAATCATTATCTAAATAAAAATCAGCTTTTTGGTTCAATTTTGGGAAATCAACTTGTTCATCAAAATATAGCCCACCATTCCCATTGTACTCAATATGTCCGAAATAATCATCTAATTCACCTATTTTAACAATATAAGCGCTAAAACAAATTTTATTTCCAATTAATTCCTCTTTGTATTGAGCTGCAAAATTGGTGATTATTTCAATACCATCATAATTTATTTTGACATTTTTATATATAAAATCATAAAAAACAACTTTATTTTGAGGAATAATCAGATAATTGTCGATTTTGTTAATTACTATATCGTTTTCGAATATTATTTGCAAACTCGAAACCAAAGCCATAAAAACATATTTTCTGGTCTCTTCTCTATTATAATCATTTGCAAAATGCCCAGCCTCAAATAAAACGGTAGGTACTCCCAACGATTGAAATGTATCTCCAATACAATTGATATTAAACGAATCGTCAAAACGTCCTACTTGACCCGGAATAAACTGTTGTAAAACCGTATTTATCCCAGCAATCAGATTAATCGCTTTTAGTCGCGATTCATTTATTTCACGGGCTTCGTTGTAGGCTGGCGCCAAAAATGACAAAGTTGCTGGTTTACCCGTGCTTCCAACCCCAAAAATGGTGCGTTGATCATGCAGATTATAACAATAATCTGGTTTGAAATTCTCAAAGGCCTCACGTAAAATTTTGCTTTCTGGTTGCGACAGGTTTTGGGAATCCCGATTCAAATCCACTTTATTGGCATTTTCTCGAGTATAAAGTTGGGCTCCGTCTGGATTTAACATCGGAATGAAACAAAAAGTAAATGCACCGAGTAGGTTGCGGGCTAATTCAGAATCGCTGTTTAATAAATTAAAAAGATCAAAAAGTGCTTTTGTTGTGGTACTTTCATTTCCGTGCATTTGAGACCAAAACAGCATTTTTGTTTTTCCATTACCTATTTGGTATCTATAAATCGGATTATTAAGTACGGAATTACCAATAATTGCTACTTGATTATTGGTGTTAAATTTATTCAATAATGGGGCAATTGAACCCAAGGTAATATAACGCCCCTGAATTGAGGGTTCTTTATATTGGTTGAATAATTGTTCTAAATTCATGGAGTGTAATTTTTTTTCGCAAATGTAAACATCTTTACATTTACTTTAGTTAACAATCCATTTAAAGGTTACGCCAAGCAAATGTTGATGGTATTTGTTTTTTATTTATCTGGATTAAAACTATATTCAGGAATTTTGCCAATTATTCCTTTAAAATGTTTTAGCAAAACTGTCAAGTCGGTTTCGATATTTCCTAATGGCAACAATGGTTTTCCTATGCGAACCACTTTATTCCCAAAATCAAATGCTACAGGGACTATAGGAACATTAGCTTTCAAAGCTATATAATAAAATCCCGTTTTTAATTCAAATACTTTCTTTCTGGTTCCCTCAGGTGCAATAGCCAATCTAAATTCTATTTTTTTTTTAAATATCTTGGCAATAGCATCCACTTTATTCAAACTGCCTGTTCGATCAATTGGAGCGCCTCCCATCCATCGAAAGTAATACCCAAAAGGAAAACGAAACAATTCTTTTTTGCCAATAAAATTCATTTCTAAACCAATAATCCCTCTAGTAAATATTCCTAAATAGAAATCGTGCCAGCTAGTGTGAGGAACAACCATAATAACACATTTCTTGATTCCTGTATCAAAAGAGCCTTCGATTTTCCAACCCATAAGCCGAAAGAAAATAAACTTATAAATACCTTTTTTCATTTGGATTCCATTTTTCGTAAATTTAGCATTAATCTTCTAATAGCATGGCAAAATTATAATATTCAAAAAATACGAAAATAAAAGAGTTTCAAGCAAATGATAAAACTAATGTTTTTGAAGAAACTATAGCAAATATTTCGTAAATTTAGAATACCTATTTCATACGCTATTTTATGAAATCAATTCTAAAAAAACTGCTATTAGGGAACGTCTCCAAGATTGCAAAACCAGATTGCAATCCTGTACAAAAACGCATCAAAAACATTAAGGCAATTTGGAATAACGACCATCAAGATGATAATGGAATCGAGAAAATTGTTCGGTTATTTCTTTCCTCTTCCCAATTGCTGTTTCCTGGAGTTTATATCAAATATCTTGTAAGTCTGAAAGGATATGAATATCGCGATTTGGCTTTGGATTTATATGTTCTGCTCAAAGTAACTTTCCCTTTATTGATTTTAATTTATCAATGGCAACACAATAATTTTATTATTGGAATAATGCTTTATGTTCTGCTCGAAACCGTTTTATACATCCCTACACTTATCTTCGCTTCTGATATGTTTTCAAAACCACGTTCCTACAAAAGATCGATGCTTTTGCTTTTCCTCAATTATATGGAGATTATTTTAGCTTTTGGGGTTTTATATTCTTGTGATAATTATTTTAACAAGCCATTCGGAAATTGGTTTGACGCTGTCTACTTTAGCATAGTTACGTCCTCTTCAATAGGATATGGCGATTATTACCCCATAACTACCATTGGGAAAGTATTGGTAAGTGTACAAGCCTTATTGTTCTTATTTTTTGTGGTATTATTTCTGAATTTTTTCTCTACTAAAATAAAAGCCAAAGGCTATTTCGACCTTGATAACAATTCTTAATTACAAGATTCTTCTCGCTTTTTCCAAGTCTTCCGGCGTGTCTATTCCAATACTTTTATCTGCTGTCTCGACCATTTGGATGCGTTTTCCAAATTCTAAGTAACGCAATTGTTCCAGTTTTTCGGAGGCCTCCAATGACATCATCGGCAAACTGTAGAAATCCAAAAGTGCTTGTTTTCTATAAGCATAAATTCCGATGTGCTGCATATAACGAACACCTACATTTTTCTCTCTTGGATATGGAATCACAGAACGGGAAAAGTACAATGCAAAACCGTTTTGGTCTACAACCACTTTTACATTATTGGGATTATTAATTTCCTCCTCCTTTGTTATTTCACACATCAAAGAAGCCAAATCCACTTTCTTTTCGGTGTCGTTTTTATATACTTCAACCAGTTTTTTTAAAGCTACTGTATTAATGAATGGTTCGTCTCCTTGAACATTCACCACAATATCCACATCCATATTTTCGACAGCTTCGGCAATTCGATCACTTCCTGATTCGTGTTCCTTGATACTCATTATGGCTTTGCCTCCGTTGGACACAATTTCATCATAAATCAAATCCGAATCAGTAACTACAAAAACATCGTCAAAAAGACGAGATTGTAGCGCTGCTTCATAGGTTCTTAAAATCACGGTTTTTCCTCCCAAATCCTGCATTAATTTAGCTGGAAATCGTGTGGAAGCGTAACGTGCGGGTATGACTGCTATTATTTTCATTTTATATTTATTTTGCCTAGTAACATGAAATAACAAAATTTAATCTCTTTAGGTTTAATTCCTTGAAGCTCTGCTTCGATCTTTTGACAAAGATTTCACAAATTAACACCCATTTTTCTGTGCAAAATTGTGAAATCTGTGTTTTTTTTTAATATCTCTGGGGCTCTGCCCCGAGGTAGTTTATTGTTAAAAATTTAGATTATTTTTATTTTACACAAAGATTCGAAAGCTAAAATAAGTTTTTTATTTTGAAATCTCATTTGTATTTATTGCTTAATGAATTTTTTTGTATAAACCCATTTTAAAGTTATTTACTTTTCAAAAATAAAACCCTTTGAATCATATAATTTAAAGGGTTTTTGTCAACCAAAATATTAAATCTGTGATGCTGTATTTCGAGAAATATGATTCAATTGAAATGGCTTTAGTATTATACTTTGTATTTTAAAATATATTCTGAAGGCGATATTTTGCAATGGGATTTGAACCACTTTGAAAAATACTGTGGATTAGAATGACCTACGGCATAGGCAATCTCGGAAATATTTAGATCCGATTCTGTTAGTAGGGCTTTTGCTTTTTTCAAACGCACTGAATCTATAAACTCTTTACCAGTTGTACCAGTTATTACCTTAACTTTTCTAAAAAAGGTGGAACGACTCATTGCAAATTCATCCGCGATATTTATAATATTCAAATTATCTTCTTCTATATGATCGTTAACATATTTTAGTAGTTTATCAATAAATTCTTTGTCTTTATTGTTTGTGGTAATGTCCGCAGCATCCATATATTTATTCGTTAGAAATAGATTTTTATATTTGTTTCTGGACTCTATTAGGTTTTTAATAGTTAAATTTAAAAGTTTAATATTAAAAGGTTTAGAAACATAGTAATCTGCACCAGATTGTACTCCTTGAAATTGGCTGTCCATATCGCTCTGAGCCGTTAATAAAATTATAGGAATATGGGAAGTATTTATGTCATTTTTAAGGGTAATACATAAATCAAGACCATTCATTACAGGCATTACAACGTCACTAATAATTACATCGGGTTGTAATTTATGTGCCATTTCAGCTCCAATTTTACCATTTTCTGCTGTATAAATATTATAAGCACCTGAAAAATAATCCGCTATGTTTTCCCGTAATTCTGTATTATCATCCACATACAAAATAGTTGATTTATCAGCATCAAATTCAACATTTTCATCATCTATTTTATTAGTACCAATTTCTTCATTGCTTTCCTCAAAATTAGCAGCGCTAAGAGCTCGAGGTGAAGTTCTGTCCAATACGATTTTATCTGCTTTTTCTTCCTCAGAATAAACTTTTTCATCCAATGGCAAATTCAAAGTAAAAATAGAGCCTTTATGCAATTCACTACTTACCGAAATACTTCCTTTATGCAATTCAATCAAAGATTTAGTAAGTGACAATCCTATTCCAAATCCACTTACATAGCGGTCCATATTGCCCCCATGATGGTAAAATCTATTGAAAATTTTAGACAAAAAATTGGCATCTATTCCTGCGCCATTATCAATAACATCTATTGCTAAAAATCTTTTGTTTGTAGTAGGACTAATTTTAATTACAATTTTACCGCCTATATTGGTGTGTTTAATTGCGTTGGAAACTAAATTATAAATAATTTTCGAAAGGGCATTTTTATCGAACCAAATCAATGCTTCAGGCTGATAGGCATCTATTGAAATTTTAATTTTTTTAGATTTTGCTAATCCATTAAAGGCAATTCTGATATTTTTTAAAAACGAAATCAGGTCACTTTTCTGAACTTTTAATTGGTAATTACCAGATTCCATTTTATGAATAGCTAATAATTCGTTTGTCAATTCCAAAAGGGTATTTACATTTTTATCAATAGTTATTGCTTCTTTTTGTTGTTTAGGATTAAGATTAAAATCGGAAATTAGTTTTTCGATAGAACACAAAATAAGGGTTAAAGGAGTACGGATTTCATGAGAAATGTTTATAAAGAATTCCAATTTGGATTCATTGATTTTCTCTATTTGTTCCTTATATTTTTTTTCAAATTGCACCTTATTTTTTTCCTCAATACGCTTTTTGGTAATAGTTGAAACTAAAAGTATTATAAAAAAAAGTATAATTATATATAAAAGGAGGGCTGGAAATGTAATCCAAAATGAAGGTTGAATTTCAATGTTTAATGAGGTATAGTATGAATTCCAAGTTCCATTTTCATTGTATGTTTTTATTTTAAATATATAATCTCCAGCTGGTAAATTTTTATATTCTGCAACATAGACATTGGCTGCCGTTTGATTCCATTTTTTATCAAATCCTTCCAGTATATAGGTGTATTTACAATTTTTAGGATTGGTATAATTGGGCGATAGAAAGTCGATCTTCAAATTATTTTCTAAATGATCGAGCGAAATATACATAGGGTCGTTACTTTGTCTTCTGTCATTTGAATTTATTCCATTAATAATAATGTCTCTAATATTTACTGGTTCAGTATAATTTGTATTATTGATTTTATTGGGGTCAAATTCAGAAACCCCTTTAATACCCCCAAAATAAAGCAATCCATTTGAATCAGAATAAGAGGCATGTTCTGAAAATTCATAATCTTGAATACCATCGCTTGTGTCATAATTTGTTGCTTTATTATCTTGATTGAATTTAGCTAAGCCTCTATTTGTTCCTACCCATAAATTTCCATGCTTGTCATTTTCTAATGATTGAATTAAATCACTAGGAAATCCATCACTAATTGTCAATTTTTTTGTTCCTAAAACTCGTCCATTTTTTGCTAATTTAATTTGTATCAGACCCTTTCGTGTTGCTATCCAACAATTGTCTTTTGGGTCAAGAAAAATGTCACATATGTATTCATTATTTGCTATCGCATTTAAATTTTGATTGAATTGATAAAAACCTTTAATGGTAAAATCATTATTTAATTCAGCTTTAATAAGACCATTTGCTTGGGTTCCAATCCATAAAAAGTTGTGCTTAGGATTATATTTGACAATACGGATGAAATTTATAGAATTTGGGGACGATGTAATCACATTATTATACCGGATACTATTCGATATTTCAAAATCTTTGGTTAATGTAAAACTTATAAGATTATTGTCGGTTCCAAGCCAATACTGATTCTTGACATGTGTAATTGAAAAAATAATATTATTAAACTGAAGGTTGGTGTTTAGTTTTTTAGCGCTAAAATTGCTATTATCAAAAGTAACCAGGTATAATCCATCGGAGCTACCCACTAGCGTATGGTTGTTGTCGATTTTAGATAATGCAAAAACAGATTTTCCACTAAGAATCGTATGTGAATTTTGATTAGTGATGTCATAAATAAAAATCCCTTCAAACAATGTACCCATCCATAATTTACCATAGGCGTCTTTAAGGATTGATCTGGTATTATTGATAATTGAATTGTTTTTTTTATCTATAATCTGATAGTTTTTAAATTTTAAACCCGAATTGTTTTGAAAAAAAACACCATTTCCTAAAGATCCAATCCATAGTGTTTTATCCCTAGATTGGTAAATGCTTTTAATTTTTTTAGTTTGCAAATCAATGAAATTGATTGCTGTTGTGGCAAAACTATTATTTTTAAGTACCTCCTTCGGTATTAGAACAGCTCCATCACTTCGAGATGTAACTATCAGATTATTTTGACGATCTTGTATGATGTCAGCTATTCTAGAAAAATTTACTGAACTACTATTTTTAGGATAAATTTTAGTCACTAAATAGTTTCCTTTAATTTCTTTTAAATGAAATAAACCATTATTCTCGGTACCTATCCATACATTTGAAAAATTATCTTTGAAAAAAGTAGAAATTTTAACGTCAGCTTGGGGATCAATACGAATTTTATCTATTACCACTAATTGATTCCGAATAATTTTAGCTAAAATAACTTCGTTTTTTGTTGTAAACCAATAGCTGTCATTTTGATCTTTTTTGTAAATTCTTAAGAATTCAGGGGTTATACCAAAATTAATTTTATAGTGAATCGTATTTTTACAAATTGATTTCGTGTTTTTTTCCGTAAAAAGTATTCTTCCAGAATTTATACTCCAAAGCCCCTTTGGGCTAGTAATCATAATTTTACCATCAATAAGTTTAATGGATTGTATATTTTGACTAAAAAGGCTGTTTTTTGAGTTGTATTTTTTTAGGTTATAAAATTTTTGTGTTATAGGGTTAAAAACTGTAAGGCCTTGTTCCGTTGCTATCCAAATATTACCTGCAAGATCTTGTACAATTGAACTAATGATGTTATCAGAAAGTTGGTTGGGTGAATTTCCTGCATAATAGGATTTAATATTTAAACCATCGTAGCGATTTAGTCCGTAGTGAGTACCAAACCACATATACCCATCTCTATCTTGAAATATTGATGTAATTCCGTTTTGTGATAAACCTTGTCTGTTATCAATATTTTTAAAATTGATATTATATCCTTGAATACCATAACTATGAATATAATAAAATAGTGAAAATAGTAGTGTGAAAATTCTAAGCATTTAGGGTGTGTAATTTTGATACTAATGAAAATCAAAAAAATAGAAAAATATAGAAAAAAATACAATATAAATTAATAGTTGCATAATCAAGTATATTTTATTCGATATTAAATATCAAGTTATTTTGATTAAAGTTGTAAAACTAATGTAAATATTGATAAACCAATGACAAACAAGAGTTAAAAGACTACTATTTGGCTTTTTAAGGTTCATTCGCTAAAATCAAATCATTTCATAAATTCGGTATTGATCGATTCGGTTCCAGTTTGGTATTTTCCTATACATGTAAGAAGAACCCTTTCAGTATTACTATTGCATTTAATTGTATTCAAACATCAAATCAGTAAACTTCTGAGATACTTTTCCTTAGTGAATCAAAAGTACGTCCTTTCAATTTTAGTATTAGTGAACTATGTCCTTTTAAATTGATTTTTAATTTTTCATCTACAAGCGCAATTTTTCTTTGGGTATTTTCAATAGTAACTACAGATTTTTCTATGCCAGCAAGATTAAATTCTTTGTCTGTTTCTTCCCAATTGAAAAGGGAAAGAAAAACACCATCTTCATTTTCTGCTAGCATAATATTAAAAGCATCCGCTTTGTCTTTGGCATGATCCCATAAATCTATGGGGATAAATCGTTTAGCCGTTTTGTAATTAAAAGAATTCTGAATTAATGCCTTGCGCTCTTTTCTTAAAGTGAGAAGATTGTCGCTGTTTATTTTCATCCCACCATACAGTGCGATATAGTCGCTCCACATTTTGGCTTCATTAAATGTTGTGTTTCCCCCAAATTTATGTTCGCCCCAAGCACGTTCCGGTTCTTCATCTTCTTTATTTCTAACTACTAAATAATCGGCATCATTTTGCGCAACGACACTATTTAAATAAAAATTACCTGCATTTTGCATAACACTACTCCTGTAAAAGTCGTAGGTTGGGTTGATGTCTTGGCCTGTTCTTACACCGTCTACGATTCCAAGTGTTGGCCCAAAGATAGAGGAACATGCTAAAAAGAAACCGTCATCAATACCTTCTCGCATCGCTTTTAAAGCGGCTCTTGTTCTTTCAATACTCGTCATGTTATTGTTGAACGCAATTACTTTTGTTACTGGGTTCGTGCAATTAGCAGCCTGCCCCCCATGCTCTTCCATGATGCTCTGTAAAAGTCCATAACGCATAAAATCAATTTTAAAATAGCTAAACCCCCAATCTTTTCGAATGGTGTGTAAAACCTTTTTCATATAGTCGCAAACGGCAGGATTTGAATAATCAAAATAAATATATTGCATAAAGGTGTCACCTTTATCTATCGATTGACAGATTGTTTCTCCGTCTTGGTCTTTCAAAAACCAATCTGGGTGGTTTCGATATAATTCTGAATTTTTGTCTGCCCTAAAACCATCAAGATGAATTCCTGCTTTATATCCTTTGGATTTTGCATATTCCGCAATAGCTTTCATGCCACCTTGTAAATCTTTACGAACACTTAAATAATCCCCTCTTGCGGTCCACCAACCGCCATCAATTTGAATGATGTTGGCATTTTTTTCAGTTAAATAAAGCTCGTCAATATTTTTTATAATATCTTTTGTGTTGTATACTCTGCCATAATAGTCCCAAGTAGACCAGCCTTTTAGTTGTAATGATTCTTTAGGCTTAATTCCATGCTCCACTGCAATTTCTTTCCCATAGTCAAGCATTAAGTCTTGCCATGAAACATTGTCATCAAGAAGTATTTTTTCAAATTCAATAGTTTCACCTGGCTTTATTGGTTTTCCTTCACCATCAGCTGTAACTACAATTCCTTTTTTGGAATCATAATGTATATAAGGAAGAAAAATATTCCAAGTGAGTACCCCGGTAAGTGAGTAATTATTTTTACCAAGTGCCATCATTTGAAAGGTATCACTTTTACCTTTACCATCTGTTACCAGAGATTGACTAATTGGTGTTCGCCCCATACAAGTTCCACCATACATTATTTTAGTAGTATTAGAAACGTTTTTTGGTGGGCTAATAAGTACATGGATGGAATCTAGATAATCCGTTTTATCCCCTTTATTGGTTAGTGATATCAGAACATACTTTTTCCCGGCATCTTCATTTATAATTTTAACTTTAGATTCAATACTTTTGTTAGTTGAAAATAAAGTAACATTGACTTGATTGTTCTCAGGCTTCGAACAGCCATAAAGAATTACTAGGCAACTTATTAAAAAAAAATTGTTTTTAAATATAAATAACATACTTTCTGTATTTTTTTCAAAAGTAGTGGCTGTTTTCAATATTTACCTATTCATAATGTTTCATTAACTATGCAGTTTTGTTTCATTTTGTCATCAATTCAACTACTATCAATCATAAAAACAGTATCGTCAAATTATTTTTTGCCAGATCGAGCTTTAAGACTTCGCTTAAGAACGGCTGAAGTCGAGATGAAATACTGGTTCTCTCCTTTGAGTTCCACTCCAGATGACACGTACAAACTGATAATGAGATTATTTTGTATTTCAATAAGGGTTACATTTATGTTTTAACTCTACCATTTGCTACATTAGAAGGAGTTGCAAGCAAAATAAAAAAAGGCTGCCCTTTCGGACAGCCTCTTTTACAAAAAAATAATTATTATGAAATTTTTATTGCTTAATCACTCGTAGTGTTTTCACGTTTGCATCTTGGGTTACAATTACATTGTAAATACCTTTTGCATAGTTAGACCCTATTGGAGCATCAGATTTTAACTGACGTTGTTCGATCGAACGACCTAACATGTCATACACCTGTACTCCAAATGATTTTCCATTTCCAGATTTAACCCTGAATCCTTCTGTTGATGGATTTGGATAAGCTACTACGCTAAATTCGTTTGATGGATTGCTCAACTTGGCAGGACAAGCCGTTCTTTTCACTGTAAGTGATTTGATTCCACTTGTACCGGTTCCGTTTGTTGCCGAACAAGTTACAGCTGCTGATGCACCAACGATCACAGTCACAGTTGAATAATCAACGCTAATTGAATTAACTGTTGGTTGTGAAAAAGTCGCACCTGCAGGAACTACCCAATTATAAGTAGCTCCCTGAATTAAAGCAGCGGTATAGGTCACGTTATTGCAACTATTGTATGTAGTTGCACCCGTAATTGCAGGAATTGCCGGCGCAACAGCCGTTACAGTTAGTGTTTTGGCTGCTGCAGAAGTTCCAGCGCCGTTTACGGCATAAACATTCAATGGAATCGAAGTCATGCTCGGGCTAGACCCAGAAATACCTGCTAAATTAATAGTCAATACGGCACCTGTGCTTGTCCAAGTTTTATTACCATTAATATCAGTTTCAGGAGTTGTTAAATTAGTATGTCCAGCGGTAACATTCACACCGGCAGGCAAAACCCAATTGAATGAAGTTGCTTCTGCGCCTTGAGTGGTAAACGGAGTTGCCGTCAATGTCAATGGTGTTTCTTTTGCTGTATATGGCCCTACTTTAGTAACTACAGTAGCTCCATCTTTCAATTCTAATTTAGTAGGAGCCGTAGGTAAGACTC